>Ga0207648_10000250_pt1 | contig 58226 bp, 79 predicted proteins | sample KBSMisM32_FD_184310 | JGI IMG/M metagenome (GOLD analysis project Ga0207648, IMG submission 184310) | Miscanthus rhizosphere microbial communities from Kellogg Biological Station, Michigan, USA - KBS Miscanthus M3-2 (SPAdes) (version 2) | ecosystem: Host-associated > Plants > Roots >...
GCCGTCAGCGTCACGTCCGTGCTCGCCCAGGCTTTGCGGAAGCGCGCTTCCACGGCGTCCGCTTCGGAGTGCTTCTTCTGCGCCCGAAGCGCCTGCGCGAGCCCAAACAGAGACCAGCCGTTCTCCGGGAAACGCCGGAGGTCCGTGCGGTAGACCTTCTCGGCCTCGGCAGGGTGTCGCGCCTTCAACAGCGTGGCGCCGAGCGAGTGCCGAATCGGATAGTACCACTTGGGCGGTTCGAAGTAGAGTCCGCCGTCCTCGATCTTGGCCGCCTCGCGAAAGTGGGTGAGCCCCGCCTCCAGGTCGCCGCGACGAGTGGCGATCTCGCCGGACAGTGCGTGCACGGCGATCGAGAGCGCCGTCTTGCCCTCGGCACCATCGGGCGTTGCGGCGTTGATCGCCGTCACCGTGTCGAGCGCGGCTTGCGCCTCCGGCCACTGTTCCTTGGCGGCATGCGCCACGCCGCGAGCGTAGTGCGCCATCGCGTACGAGAAGCGGATGTCCTCCGGGGGAAGCGGCTGGGCCAGTACGTCGTCCCATTTCCCGAACGTCGTAAGCGTGAGGGCATGGTAGGGCAACATCTCCTGGAGCATCCCGACCTGGCGCGCCACGTCGACGTTCACCTTACCCGTGAGGGTATTGGACGCCTCGATCGCCTGGGCACTGCGGCCCGCCATCGTGGAGGCGAAGGCGAGGAAGTGGATGTTGTGCGGGTAGTACGCGAGCGGATAGACGCCCATCGGGTGCTGCCCTTCAATGAAGACTTCGTCGGTGTGGATGGCATGTTGGTTGGCTTGCACCGCATCGTTCCACCGTCCGACGCGGATGTAGATATGAGCGGGCATGTGGACCATATGTCCTTCGCCCGGCATGAGCCGAGCCAGCCGCTCGGCGCACGGCACTGCGGCCTTCGGGTTCACCGCTTCGACCGCGTGGATGTAGTAATGGCACGCGCCGGGGTGGTTCGGGTTGCGCGAGAGCACTTTCCGGAGCTGGCGTACGAGTTCATTGGTGCCGGGGTAAGGAGTCCCGTCGGGTCGCCAGTAGTTCCACGGGCGGAGGTCCATGAGCGATTCGGCATACAGGGTCGCGGCGTCGAGGTCGTTGGCATAGGTGCTGGCCACCCGTTTCATCGCGCGCGAGTACGCCGTGTCCAACGGGGCACGATCCGTCGGCGGAGTCTCCGCGTAGCGCTGCGCCACCGCCTCGATGTAGGCACGTTCAGCCGCCGTGGCGCGGGACTTGAGCCCCAGCGCTTTCTGCGCCGCTGCGTAGGCGGCACCGCCGCTCGCCGCGTCCATTGGAGCATTGACATTCGGGCCGTAGGCGAGGGCGATCCCCCAATAGCACATGGCGCAGGTGGGATCGAGTTCCGCCGCGCGCGTGAACGAGCGAATCGCTTCCGCGTGATTGAATCCATAGACGAGTCGCAGACCCTGGTCAAAGTACTGCTGGGTGGCCGCGACGTTCGTGGAGATGCGTTTGGTGTGCGAACCGAGGTTCGTGTAGAGGGGGACCGTCTCAGCATTGCTGGGCGGCCGCGCGGGAGCCACCGTCGATTCTGTGCCCCAGCTGGGACCGCCACAAGCGAGCAGAGCAGCGACGGCGAACGCGATGATATGGGTGGACGTCATGACGTACCTCCGTCCGAACGCGGAATGTAATTGCTTGGACCAAATTCGCTTGATCATGGCTCCCTCCGTAGGTTGCAAGGGCCTGAGTGGATCAAGAGCCACCCAGGCACGTCAGGGCTATAGTTTGTCGATCTGGATCGAGACCGGTACTGGATTCGACACGATGTCGAGAACCGGCGAGAATCTAATCAGTTCGTCCAACTGTTCTGCAGGCGCGTCCGACTTAATCGCAAAGCGGACACGGATTTCCTTGTAGCCTCGCCGGACCTTGTCCGACAACCCAAGAAATCCTTGTATGTCGAGATCTCCTTCCAACTCTGATTCCACAGACTCAAGATGAATGCCTCGTGCTGCTGCGTGGTAGACGAGCGAGGTCGTGAGACCTGCTGCAAGGGCGTGCAGCACAAACTCATAAGGATTTGCTCCTTGATCAGTGCCGAGCAACACCCGCGGTTCGTCGGCATCGAGCACGAAAGGTGTCTTGCGTGTCGTAAACTCTTGCCCCGCGCCGTAGAAACTCTGGATCGTCGAGCGGTTGTGCCCGCCCGTCATCCATCGATTCTTCGCGCGAAATTGGAAGGCCCCCAGGTTCGGGTTTTGCTGAACGGTTTGGATCATTCCACCCATTCGTTCCGCATTGACGCCGTTAATGGCTGCGGTGATGGTTGCCTGCGACATGATGAATCCTCCTTGTTGAGTATGTTGGTTACCGGCTAGTTGCCGAAACAATAACCGGTCGGCATTCCGGCAGAAATATTCCCAGTTCATCCCTGCACCTGTTCCAATGACATGCGGCGGAAGACTTCTCCGCAGGGCGGCAGGGCCGAATGGAGCGAAAGGAACGTGCGTCGCACAAGGGTCAAGGTGAGTGGCTGCCATCGGTTCCAAGGCGCTAGCGACAGCGCCCTGGCCAGCAGGCAGTACCCGATCACCACGCGTGCGCTGGTCCCCATCAGTTGAATCCAGTGAATCCATTGCAATGGTGCCCATGTCCCGGCCATGAGCAGCATGAGATACGCGGCCCGCACTTGAACGGGAAATGCGGTGACATCTCGCGTGAGCCAGAGGACATGCGTGGTTTGGACCGCACTCAACACCATGGCCAGCGTGATGCCGACCGGCCAGCCAAACAGGCCACAACCCAGCAGACCGACCGTGATGAACCAGTACCACCAAGCGAGATCCCGTATGGATACCATGATGTGCTCCTTGATCCTGAATGGTCATCCGATGCTCTCCGCCTACAGCAGGAGCGATGCCAGGCCGAAGAAAGTGAGAATCGCCGCTCCAAACAGGCAGATCTGAACGGGGTGAGGAAAAGCGTGCGGTCCTGAGACTTCAGGATTTACGAAACTTCGCGAGGGAATTCGTGAAATTTGAAGAATTAGTGATCGGAGGGTTTTTGGATCTTCAGGACTTTCATGCGTGAAGAAAGCGTAGAGGCATTGATACCGAGGAGTTTCGCCGCGCCTTGTTCTCCGGACACTTTCCAGTGCGCGGCTGCGAGGGCCTGCAGAATGTTGGCGCGTTCGAGCTCTTCCAGTTCTTTAGCGGTTCGGATCCTTCCGGGCGAAGGGACAGTACTATGGTCAGAAGAGAGGCCAGGGGAAGAGACTTCCGGTAAGGCACGATCCAGGTTCAGCTGGCCGTCGGTGGCTGTAATCACGGCCCGCTCGATCACGTTCTGCAGTTCCCGCACGTTTCCAGGCCAACTATAACCCTTCAGCCGGTGCGCAGAATCGGCTGTCATCGGCGCAATCGTGCGGCCCATTTTGGTCGAGAAACGGCGGGCAAAAGCGGAGGCCAGACGCACCACATCGTCACCGCGCTCGCGCAAGGGCGGCAGACGCAGAGGAAACACGTTGAGTCGGTAAAACAGGTCCTCGCGAAATTGTCCCTCGCGGACGGATTTTTCCAGATCGCGATTCGTTGCAGCCAGCACCCGCACGTTCACCTTCTTGGCAGAAGAGCTGCCGACGGGATCGAACTCGCCTTCTTGCAGCACTCGGAGCAGTTTTGCTTGCAGGCCAAGCGGAAGTTCGCCGATCTCGTCGAGAAAAATGGTACTCTTGTCGGCCAGGGCAAAGCGGCCTTCGCGTTTCTTGGTCGCGCCGGTAAAGGCCCCGGCTTCATGACCGAACAATTCACTCTCTATCAGCGTGGCGGGAATCGCCGCGCAATTCACAATGATCAGCTGACGTGCCCGCCGTGCACTGGCTGCATGGATGGCCCGTGCCACGAGTTCTTTCCCGGTGCCCGTCTCACCCAGGATCAGCACGGTCGCGTCGGTCTCTGCGACCTGACCGATGTCGCGTAAGACCTGCCGAAGCGCCTGGCTATCGCCGATCAAGGCTTCGTCGAGGTGTAGGGCCTGCAATTCTTCACGCAATAATTCGGTCTCAGCGGTAAGCGACTGGATTTTCTGCTCCGCTTCCACGCGATCGAGCACGTTGCGGAGGATCAAGGTCGTGAACTTTCGGCGATGCAGCTCGAAACGGGAGAGCGTCGCTTCGGCAGGAAACGCATCGCCGTCGGGGCAGCGGGCGGTGAGGCCTCCGGGGATCCAGCGCGACTGCTGACCCTCGGGGCGTCCATCCAACTCGGCGACTAGAGCCATGAGCCTGCCGGCATCATCCGGACTCACGAAGCGTCGGAAGTTCTGACCGGTCATGTTGTCCGCTCGACAGCGAAATGCTTTTTCAGTGGCAGGGTTCACGCGGGTGATGTGGAGTTCATCGTCGAGCTCGATGATCGCATCCATCGCGCTGCTGAGAAGCCGACCGACTTTTTCTTCCCGCTCCCGCACCTCCGCTTCCGCCCGGAGGCGCTGCAACTCAGCCGCAGCCCGTGCAGCAAAGATCTGAAAGATTGCATGGACCCGTGGTTCCTCAGGAATCTGACGGCGGTCGATCACCGCCATGTGTCCGAGAATATGCCCATTCGTATCTTGCAGTGGGACGCCCATGTAGCTGACAGCCCCGGCTGCCTTCAGTCCGTCCGAATGAGGATAGATCTCCAAAATCCGGTCGGGAAAATGCACGAGTTTGGCCGTGTCAATGACGCTCTCGCAGGGTGTTCCGGCGATATCCACTTCATAATCTTTGATCCACTGGCCATCCATCCAGAACGCGAGGGCACGAAGTCGGCGAGCTTCCGGAAAATACTCTGTGACCCAGGCTCCATGCGTGCCGAGCGCTTTTGACAGATTTTGCACCAGAGCGGCAAAGAATCCATGTCCCGTTTCGGTGGCGGTTCCTTGGAGAATCGCCCGCAATGCCTCGTCCGTTTCAAGATTCTGGAGCGGGTTGGAGCCATCGAGTGGTGGGGAGGTCATGGGGGGAAATTATGAGGCGAGATGAGACGCAGATTCAAGAGGGAGCGGAGTAATCGGACCGCCTCTCGTCGCCAGTTGGTCCCTGTGTCGACACAGGCTAATATCGTAGTTTCTTCCGAACAAAGAACATCACGACAATCGTGAGGAGAAGGAACGCGATCAGCGCCTCGGGGAGGATTGCCTGCAGGAATTCCACTTCTCCCGATCGAATGGGAAGGCCTTGGAAAGATCGTCGGCGAATAAGCAGCTCTCGTGCAATGTCGTGCCACTGATTCCAACTCATGGTCGTGGATACCGCCATCAAAGCGGCGATGCCGATCCCAAGCCAGACGCCCACTCGCTTCAGCCGCAAGAACATGTATCCGGTGAACATCAGCAGACTTCCGAGAATCATGGAGTAGGCCGCGAATGTTGTTGGATTGGTAGCAATTCCAAAGAGCGGCAGAGGTGGGATCCACATAGCCCACCGAACCATCTGTTTTGAACCTTCAGCAACAAACAGGAGCCCGATCAGCATTGTTTGCCAGTGTTCGTGGAAGTACACCTGTGGATCGACGACAAGGGTATCGGCCGCCACAGGAAGGTGGCCTTCAGGGTGCATACTCCGTCCAGACTTTCTGATGCTCAGGAGGCGGAAGCCGGGAGAATCGGTCACGTGGTAGAGGATGGCCTCATAGATCGATAAAACGATCAACTCTTGCCATGTCGGGACTTCGAACTGACCGGTAGATAAATAGAGGCCTACTGCCAAAACGGGAGAGAGCACGAGGTAGTCGAGATAGAGGGCGAGAAAGATACGTTTCCTCGACGCGGGTATGATCTGTTCAGACACGGTGGACTCCTCGAACGAGAGGCGAGCAACCGCACTAGGAAAATCTAGCAGAGTCGGTCAGAGAAGCCAGAAATCGTTCAGTTAGTGAGGGAGTAGAGGTGAGACCCGCGGAAAGGATAGGAAAGGGCAGAGGTGACGACAGGGGAGTGAGTGGAATGGCGGAGAAAATCTACAGCGCTATTGACGCGAACAAACTCGCCGCGATCAGTCCCAGCGTTCGCACGGGGAACGGTGTATCGGAAACTAGTAGGCGGATCCATCACCAAGAGGCGACAGCATCAGCAAAGGGGAGACGGTGAGAGGTGCGCGGCGAGGGACGCGTGTTTGCGGCCTGCCACGCGCCGCGAAACCGTTCCTGACACCGTTTTATTCCCTCAACCTTGCAAAGACTTGACCGCGATCGAAGCTCCTGCTGACGCGCCAATGGTATTCATCAGGACGTCAGTCATCGAAGGAAAGCGGACGGGAGAAAATACTTGGTAAAGCTCACAAGTAACAGACAGCAATAGCCCTGCAAGCGTTGCCTCGCAAATCAACTTCACGCGAGGCGCTCCTCGCACCCTCGCATACGCAAAGCCTAAAGGAATGTAAAGGCAACAGTTTGCAATGGTATCGCGAAGCAGCCGATGTGGTGATCGCAGCACATCAAGGAGTGGGATCCATCTCACACGCCCCCACTGGGGAGCTTCAATCCACCAAGGAAAGCTGCAAAGAACTATTATGACGAGGATCCATCCAGCGAGAATAAACGCCCACACGTAGATTGGCTGAGACACATTCAGCGATGGGCCGCTCTTAGAGAGAACATTGTCTGACATAATGGCGGCCAGTGTACTGGAAAGTCGGGTAGGTTTCTATCGATCAGGAATGGTACGGGCGATAGATCTCCAGAAAACGAGCCGGCCCGCCACGTGCCGCGAAACGGTTCCTGACACCGGTTCATTCGGTCAATGTCAATGGGAATTGAGAGAAGCCAAATCGATGGAGAAGCGGTACTTCACATCGGACTTGAGCAGTCTGTCGTAGGCTTCGTTCACGGCAGAACTGCTCAAGGCCCGCCTGGCACTCGGCGCAGGTTCTGTCGGAGTCAACCATGCAGCCGACCGCGGCGACGTCGCCGGGCTTGAACTTCGTGACCGCTGAGCCGACTTTAGTGACACGGCCGATGATCTCATGGCCCGGGACGCAGGGGTACACAGTAGGCATGACGCCGCTCCACTCGTTACGAACTTGGTGGAGATCGGAGTGGCAGATACCGCAGAAGAGGATTTCGATCTGTACATCGGGTTCAGTCGGATCGCGCCGCGCAATCGTGGTGGCGGCAAGGGACGACGTCGCGCTAGCAGCGGAGTAGGCGTTCGCCTTGTACATCGGGATCTTGTGCATAGTCTCATCAGTATGCTCCTTGGGTGTTCCGAGAGGCAAGAGAGCCGGAATAGTTTGAGCGGGATTTTGTCTCCGGCGTTCGGCTAGATGCGACATGTTGATTTCGTCTCAGAGGTGAAGATGGATCCTGAAAGAGGGACCTGTTAATTCTCCCAGTTTCTGACGAGCCGGCAGGCGGATAAAATACGCCCGTTTTCTTTGAAGGAGCACGAAGTGATGGGTGAGCTGAGAAACCAGGCATGTGTTCTCGTTGCCATGGCTCTGTGTCTGGTGATGACAGACACTGTGATGACACAGGCTCAAGATTATTCGGCTGAGGAGCTTGCCCGCCGGACTCTCAAACGCAGAGCCGTCGAAGCCGTCATATGGGGCATGCCAGCGGTCAACTTCGATCTGATGTATCAAGCGTTCGTGGGCGTCAAAGGTGGGCCCAATCAGATCGCCTATTGGTCGCGGCCACTGGATTGGAAGAACCAGACCCTCACTCCCAACCCCGACACCATATACTTCATGCCGTTCTACAATACGAAGGATGGGCCAGTGGTGCTCGAGATTCCACCATCCGACGAGGGCTCAATCACCGGTAGCATCGATGATGGATGGCAAAACGCGCTGGAAGATGTCGGCCCCGCCGGTGTGGATAAAGGTAAGGGCGGCAAGTATTTAATCCTGCCGCCCGAGCATAAGGGGAAAGTTCCCGACGGCTACATCCCACTTCGCTCAGATACCTATCAAGGGTATGCGCTCCTTCGGTCAAACTTGAAAAGCGGCAGTGAGGCTGATATCGCCAAAGCCGTCGCGTACGGCAAGCGCGTGAAGTTCTATCCGCTGGCGGAGGGCGTGAAAAAAGGCGGGCATCAAACCAGGTTCATCGACGCGTTTGGCCGCATCTTCGACGCGACGATTCCCTATGATGTGCGCTTTTTCGAGTCCCTCAACCGCTTTGTACAAGCCGAGCCCTGGCTGATCCGCGACAAGGCGATGATCGACATGCTGAAGTCGGTCGGCATCGAGAAAGGCAAGCCGTTCCATCCAGACACGGCCACCAGAGTGATCTTGGAAGCATCTGCCAAGGAGGCCCGCGCCTTGATCGATCTGCAATATGAAAAGACCTTCGTTCCACCATTCAATGAAGGCAATCACTGGGCATTGCCTGCATCGCCCGAAGTTCTCGAAGGCATGCCAAACTTTTTTGCGAACCGAAACAGTTACCCTATAGATGGTCGTGCGGTGACGTATGCCATGGCGTTCTTCAGTCCGAAGCACCATGGTGCGGGGCAGTTCTATCTGATGACCATCAAGGACAAGTCTGGCCGTCGTCTCGATGGCGCCAATGCCTATCGCCTCACGGTGCCTCCCGACGTCCCCGTTACTCTTTACTGGTCAGCCACCGCGTACGACGGCGCTATGCACACGCTCATCCGCAATATACGTTGGTACAGCCGCTCATCGATCACTCCCGGGCTGCAGAAGAACGTGGACGGATCGGTCGACCTGTTTTTTGGCTCGACACCACCGGATGGGAAGGAATCAAACTGGGTGCCGACGAGCGTCGACGGAAGCTTCGAAGTTCTCTTCCGGTTCTACGGTCCGGAAAAACCACTTTTCCAGAAGGCATGGGTGTTGCCGGACATCGAGCGCATGGAATAAAAAAGCCCATTGCAATGGCGAAACGTGTTTCTTATCCTGCTGATTCGTTATCAGGGGCCTGAACGGCCAGCGCGTTCACGATAACTTCTTCTTCCGCCATCATCATCTGCTGCCACGCCCCGCCGATCCCCTCTTTTGGGGGCCCATTTCCCCCTCTCCTTAGGAAGGCCAAATACACCTCGGCAGGCTAAACTCATGATGAGGCGATCGCGTGAACGAGATTGTTTACAGGCACATTGAGAGGTGCACGATGACCACCCACCCTCCACTCACTCATGACGAACACAAAGCTGCCGAAGCAGCTTTTTATGGTCTCCCACTAGACCCGAAATGGTCTCGGCATGCTCAGGAGATATATCTCGGGATTCTGAGGGTGACCAACGGTCGAACAAGCAACCCAGCGGCGCAGAGAGAGCCGTGATTGTTAGGAGAGATACGATGAAGCCACCAGTGAAGTCCAAGAGGCGAAAGATAGGGTCAGCCCGCTTCGAGGTTCAGATGGATGTGCAGTACTTGGGAGTGACCCCTGAAGGAACAGAAATCGATGGCACGGGAATCGTCAGGAATTTGTCGATGCGCGGTGCACTGATGGAGACCTGTGCGCTCGTGAAGACGGATGACCACCTGACATTGTTCTTGGCGATTCCCAATCAGGCTGAGCTGTTGGAAATACCCGCCGTCGCCATTCGGTGGCTCGTACGACGACACCAATTAGGTGTTGAATTTCTCAGGCTGGATAGACATACGTCGCGGAAACTCATGAGGTATCTGTCCGGTATACACAATGCGGCCCGGGCACAACGTAAGGTTGGGTAACCGACCGGCCGCCATGCGCTGCGAAATGGCTCCTGACACTTGCCCTTTCACCTGAGTTTCGGCCGCACAGCCATGTAGTCGGGTTCCGGCACCAAAAGCCAGTTCGTCACTCCCTTCACCCCTTCAACGCCAGGAAACGACGTCGACTGCCTGACGCCGCTCCTCGTCGCCCGAGACCACTCCGAGCAACACGGCCCTCCGATCCAGGACGGTCACGTTGATTCGGCTGGCCACGACTCCCGGCGCCAGTCGGAGGGCTGTCGCAATTTCTGTGTGAATCGTCATATCCGATATCGTGCTCGAGTCGGCAGGGGGTTGCGTCTGTGAGAGTGGAAGATATACGTCGACCGATCGTAGGCCCGCCACGCCGCGGGCGATGCGCAGGATTGTCGCTGCCTGATCGGGCGTTTCGACGCGGCCGGTCACATAGCCGCGTTCCATGACGACGTCCGGTGAGAGGGTCAAGCCGGCTAATCCCTGTTCGCCGATGAGCGCGGCGCGCAGATTAGCTTTTAGCCGGTGATCGCGGGCCAGCGCGGGGGCGCTTAATTCGCTCGAGGCCGACTTATACATCAGCGAGTAGGGGCGAGCACCTCCGCATCCTGCCGCGATGAAAAAGATGGCGAGCAGACAGCCCATCAGAAGTTTCGCCATCGGTCTTCTCCTTGGAAGGTCCTTGGGCGTTGTAAGGGTAATCATGGCTCCCAAGCTCCATGTAGGAAAAAAAAGTCCTTGCGGTCCGATTTCGGAGCGCAAGGACGCCATTCTCCTGCTACAGATACTGTTGCGCCCGGGGAACGAACTGCGTTGTTCGTTCTACCGAGCTCACCAAACTAACTCTTGTGCCTCGTCAGTACCCTCCGAAAAGCAAACCCCTCCCGGTGTTCGTTTTCTGAGCTCAGAGGCAGGTGTCATTATTTGTTCTGACCAACGTGCTTGCCTTTGTGTAAATCGATGACCGTCCCTGCCTCGTTCAACTCAACAGTGACTTCTGTTCCTTCGGGGAGGTCTCCGGTTTTCGTCTCCTGCAAGAGGAGCGGAAAAGTTTTGTCGCCCTCCGCCGTTTGCAGCTTGATCTCTTTCTTCATTTTGCCAACGTATACGAGCTTTCCCGTCACAAACTTGTGCTCGGCCTTTTCCCCTTCCAGGTGCACGTCCACGATGGCGTTGTTCTCGTTGACCGATACCTCGACTTTGTCGCCGGCTTTGAACGCGCGACCTTGGCGGCGTGCTTCATTTTCACTGAGTTGGTAAGTTGTCCCTTCTTGTGTTTTGATGGCCAGCCCGCCGCCCTTTTCGATGACTTCGCCCTTGAAATGTTTGTGCGCGTCGTGTCCTTTTCCTTTTTGATCCGCTATCGCTAAGCTGGCAGTTCCCAGCAAGACGACTCCGCTGACTACGGCAGCGACCAGGAACCCAGCAACTCTCTGCCTTCTCCGCATGTGCATCCTCCTCGCTTTCGAATGGATGGCCCTCATCAGTGAGCAGCCTTTGGAGACATCATAATATCTTGAGATATCGGAAGCAATGCGAGATTCTATTGCGCTGAGTGAAAGAGGCATCTTGTCCGTCACGCGCCGCACTAAGAAAAGGTAATCTATCCCCTTTGAACATGAGACTGGCCGGCGTCGCCACGATCCTCTTCGCTGTTGTAAGCTGATTGCAGGAGGTATTTGAAAGTGCTGCCTACGACGTTTAGTGATCGATTTCAGCAAATGATGAGTGCAAAGCTTGTCGAACTGCGGAAAGAGTCGTCCATTGAATTCTCTAAAGCTGAGGCTGACGCTGCTCGACGCGGGGAAGTATCCGCCTCTTCGACGGCCGGCCTTCGTAGTCAAGTCGACATTCACCTCGTCAAGAAAATCATCGCTGCTGCGGTGGTGTTACTGACGGAGCTCATTTCGGAGCTTCAGATTCCTTTCAGCGACAGCCTAGCCGGGGAGTTGAAGGACCAAGTGAAGGCGTATGTGTCTAACGAACAATGTGAGGATCTGCACAGGATGAATAGAGGCGGGATATCGGAACAACATGCCGCTCGATTGAAAGAAGAATTATATGTCAACAGGAGCTTTTTTCTCAAAAGGGCCGACGCTCAGATTGATTTGTTCGTCGATTCACTCCGCAGAATGTAAAGCGGCCATTCAGGCCAGGCACAGGTTCCACCCAAGGAAAGTCGCGTAGAGACCCCACCTAGCTCGCCATGCGCATAGGCAATTCGATTCAAAGGGTGTCGATCAATCACTGGAACGGGTTGGCCTTTCTCGTATCTAATGGGTAGATGCATGAGGACGCTAACAGCCGGCCTTCCGCGACCAAGGGGTCTCGCTAGGTCTGCGTTATCAGGTAAGGACAGTAAACTGATTCTACGAAATGCGGGGAAACAACTTCCGTAATCGTTGGTGGGTTACAAGCGAAAAGCTAGCTATAGCTCCGAGTGACTAAGGAGGTTCAGCATGATCCGTATTCTCTGCACTCTGCCCTTTGTCCTCATGACCGGTGTCATGGCCGTCGGCTGTGCTGATGACCCTCCCAGTCGGCAACGACCAGCGTACAGCTACGAGAACGTCGACATGGGATCGCCGTCGGGCCAACAGTATCGTTTCGACGAACGTCCGCCAGCTGCAAACAGTGATCCTTATAGCCGTAGCCAGCCTGGGCGATATTAGTGAGACCCCTGAAGGGGAATTAGCGGATCCTCGTTCAGAGGCATCGTTGTTTTTGAGCACCCGTTGAAAGCGCTGTCAGGTCCGCTTTCTTGCAGCATCCACACTCCAGATGCCTGAGCCTTGGGTCGAGATGTACAAGAAGACGAAGCAGTACAGCGCGGCTAACTCGCCCATATTCTGAATGGGCAGAAGGGCGTTCATGCCATGGCCCATCCAATAGGCGAACGCCATGAGCCCGCTGCAGAGAAACGCCGCCCATCCCGCAAAGAGCCCGATCATCACCAACGTGCCGCCGATCAGTTCGATCGGACCTGCGATCGCAATGACGAACGATGGAACTTGAGGTGGCGGAGGCGTGGGAATGCTCAACAGTTTTTGCGCCCCGTGCCAGAGAAAGAGAAAACCAGTCACCATTCTCATGAGCGCATACGTCTGAGCGGCATAGGGGCGCATGAACGTGGCCATCGAATCCTCCTTTGGAAGAGGTGGAATGCGGATGAAGCGCGCTGTGGCTGCAGACTACGGAAGGCTACTGAGTTTGCTCGACGCTGTCAATGCAGTGTCCGGCCACCGTCCCGGAAAATCCGCCTCGCCACGCGCCGCCAGGTCGACACCTCGAACCCTTTAGGTCCTTTCTCTGATTTGCAATGGTGCTGCGTATGCGACAATGGCTGTGTCGTTGGGTAACGACGATTCGAGTTCTTGGAGTGCCTGTAATGCCTCCCGTTTCAGGAACGCCGGTTGAAGGTAGCGGCATAACTGTGCGCGAAGTGGGACGCGAGCATTTACAGGTCTGATACAGAATGGAATGACAGCAATGAATGCTATCGAAATGTCCCAGTGATGAAGACAGTGGGCCTTGTGGTACCAGCAAGGAGGAATAGTCGAGGTGCGTGCACTTTGAAAGCACGCGAAGAAACGGATAGCCTTCGAATAGTTCGTTCATGACGGAATCACTCTGGTAGGAGAAAGCAAGACATTCTACTTTTTCGCGTGGCCGGGCCCTCTCGCGGCTCGCCCCCGGGAAATCGTTCCTGACACCGTTTCTTACTCGAGTCCGTCGTCAGTATCGTTCACTCTTCCACGCCCACGCCGATGACGATGAGAACTGCATAGTCCTGCTTCGTGCAGCCCTCGACGGGAGGCATCACTCCCCCTGGAGCAACTGGAAACGCAGTCTTCTGAACGTTTGCCGGCGAACAGGAGCCACCACCCGCGGCCGGTGTATAGCGCGCAGAGCGGCAGGCCAGGTGCGTCACGTCGTAGAGCGTCGCGCCTTTGTCGAGCTCCCAGCGGCTTTCGCCATTCCTCTCGGTGGGATGAATGGTCAGCACAGCCGTCACCTCGCGGCCGCCCGTGACCAGGTATTTGCCGGGAGGGAGCGGAAAGGTCGGCTGCTCCATGATCAAGCCGTGTTCCTCCAGCCACCAGTCCGTGCCATCGAATTTCCAGCGCGCGGGGGCGACACCTGCCTCCTTCAACCGTGTAAAGCTGTTCAGCTGGACGCCTCGAGGACCCGGGTCCAGAGGCCACAGACCCCACGATTGTGCGCCGCTCCCGAAGGTCGCGCGTGGATCGCCCAACGCTGCGATGAACTGTGTCGATATGCGCTGGAACTTCGTTTGACCTCCGCCTGCGGCGTCGGCTTGGCTTCGATGCAGATTGAACGAGGGAAACACGAACAAGCCGAGCAGAAAGAAAACCAGGAAGGGCAGAGAAAACGTAGAACGGGTAGAAGAAGCACCCTTTGTGTTTGTCATCTTGACTCCTCCGGCCCGTCACCGATTTACGCCTGGTTCCACATCAGGGCATAACGCTTCACAGGGAGGCTAATCTTAGGCTGGACGGCGTCGATTCACAATCGTCCTTTTCGTGTTCACTAGAGACCGACAACTTCCTCAGTGTGAAGCCCCTAAGATCAAACATCGGGTGGTATTTGGACCCATTGCCTCTTGTCCAAATTGCCTCTTGTCCAAATGAGCAGCAGGACATCTTGTCCCGACTAATGACAAAGTGTGTGGAATCGGCAAGCAGGGACGGGATTTGATCGGTTGCATGTCCTTGATTTCTGGATACGTTCTTCGATCTCCTCCAAGCCTTCGAACAGGGCCTGACGCTTGCACTATCCCAACACTCAGGAGGACCCCATGAATAAATATCTACTATCCCCTATGGTATTGGTGCTGATCAGTCTGGTTTCAGGCTGTACGACCGAAAAGCATTATCCCGCCGCTCCACCTCAGACCGTTATTTATGAGGACAAGCCAGCTGCCGATACGCACTCGTCGGATACGCGGGAGGCCGCCCGTGAAGGGGCGCGCGAGGGTGCCCGCGATACATACCGTTAGGATGGCGTCAATTGTAAGCTGGTTCTCGAACGTACATTTGGCTACTCTGGCGGTGAGCGGGCACGGCGACGAGGAACGAGCCGGCCCGCCACACGCCACGAATGTGTCCCTGCCACCGACGCACCGAGCGAAGGCCTTTAACGAGCGGGAACGCGAAAGAGATGGATGCTTTGATCCTTGTCTGAGCAACGGTCGGGCTGTCGTTTCTTTTTCCGGTCAGACACCGCAACTAGGGTGTCCGGGGCGAGCCAGGCAATTCCCTCAACGTTCCCGTAGCTCTTGCTAGGGAAGCGATAGACGGTCTCCGACCCCCGGACCACCGCACGGGCCTTTTCATCGATCTCAGCGACCCACAGCCGGGCGGAAGCTTGCGAGACGACGGCAAGCTGCCGGTAGCGATACGCGAGCGCAGCATAGTCCTCGAACTCCGCCTTTTGAGACAGTGAGATCCGGTGCGAAGCCTTCCATTCACCATCCCGACCACGAACGAAGACCTCGATTCGACCCTTGCCCTTGTGACCCGCCTCGGAGAGGGCATACAGGTACTCCCGCCTGCCACGCCACATGTGAGCGAGACCCTCAAAGCCCTTGTTGGACTTTAACAGGGGGGAGGGAAGCCGAGTACAACGGATGAAGCGCCCGCCATCATCATACTCGGCGACAAACCCGCGAAGCTGCCCATCGAAGTCTTCCACCGACTCGACGAGACAAAACACCCGGCGATAGCGGTGGTCGATGCAGACATCCTCGAATCCCGATCCGAGGCTTGGTGCGGGGAGGAGTGCGTTTCTCGGTTGGCGTTTGAGAGAAAGATCGATGCGCGCCACCTGATTGTGATTGTCGAATACCACCAGTGCGGTGCTCTCGTCGACCAGCGCGACTCCGCTCGCCTCAAGTCGGCTGCGCTTCGTCCTGCCCGGCAGCAGGCGGAAGAGCTTTTCCTCACGAATCAGTTCGAGTCTTCGGCTCACGAGTGCAACTATTGTAATTTTTATCGTGGGCTAAATCTATTGGCCGTGTGAAACATAGTCCGGTGGGAAAGGCGCCGGCCCGCCACGCGCCGCGCAATCCTCCTTTCCTTTGACCGTGACGTCTTGCCTCCACCTTGATCTTAAGGCATCGTATCTGCCATCGTTCGAGCCATGCGGGACAGACCGATCGTGCTCTATCTTGTCGCGACCGTGTGTGGAGTTGGAGCGTTGATTGCCAACTCCGCATTGCACGCGTTGTGGCCTGAGTGGCATTGGCACCATGAGCCACTCCATTCCACCATAGAAGCCGTTGGGGGCCTGGTCGCCGTCGCGACGGGCATCGTGTTGCTGCAGACACGGGACGACATTGCCGCGGGCAGGTATCGAATGCTGGCCGCGGGATTTCTCGGGATGGGCATTCTCGAGGAGTTTCATGCGATTGTCCCACCGGGCAACGGCTTCGTCCTGTTTCGGAACTTGGCCAGCCTCGCCGGCAGCCTCGGGTTCGTGATGGGCTGGCGATCTGCCCGGACCGATGTATCGGTTCAGCGTCGGCATTCTTGGATCGTTGCAACCGGTGCCGTGGTAATTGGGACGTGGTTTTTGATTTTTCCGAACGTCATCCCTGAAATGGTCAGGAATGGCGAATTTACCTCCCTGGCAGTCGCACCGCAAATCCTCACCTGTATCTTGTTTCTGTTAGCTGGGGGACGTTTGTTGGAGGAATACCGACGCTCGGGCCGATCAGAAGATGCTCTCTTCTCGAGTCTGGCCCTCCTCTATGGTCTGGCGGAATTTGTGTTTCTCTCCTCAATTCCTTGGGACAACCGCTGGTGGTTTTGGCATGCTCTACGCCTAATGGCCTGTTTGCTTGCGCTAGCCTACATCGGTCGAAAGTATTTTCAGGTCACTTCCGATCTGCAGACGGCCTTGGAGCAAACGCTTCTGGCCAAGGAGACGCTGAGTCAAAGCGAGGCGCGGCTCCGTCAGCTGTTCGACGAGCGCGAGCGGATGGCCCAAGACCTGCACGACAGCACTATCCAGTCCCTTTTTGCTCTTGGCCTCGGGCTGGAGCGCTGTCAGCGTCTCTTGGCCGAGAGCCACCAGGAGGTCGCCGCGCAGTTGGGCCGAGGCGTAGCGAATGTACAAACTGTCATCCGGGACCTTCGTGGATACATCCTCGGTTTGGAGCCGCTGGTCTCCAACGGGCGCGCACTCGAAGCGGCGCTGGTCACCTTGGTCAATGACATGAACAATGCGTCCCATCGCCATTTCCGATTAGAGGTGAATTCCACGGCCGTTGACCGACTTACTGCCGCACAGGTGCAACACCTTTTGCCCATTGCCAGGGAGGCCATGAGCAATAGTCTGCGTCACTCCGGTGCGCATGCAGGTACCATCTCGCTCACACTGCACGAAGAATGGGTTCGTCTGGTCGTGGAAGATCATGGGGTAGGGTTCGATGCTGCGACGCTCCAGCGACATGGTCACGGACTCACGAATATGGAAACACGCGTCAAAAAGCTGGGCGGTCGCCTGGAGGTGGCCTCCGGTGCCGGTCAAGGGACTCGGATTGTGTGTGACTTTCCTCAGGAGCGGAATGACGTCAACCTCTGAATCGAAACCGATCACACTCTTATTGGTGGACGATCACGAAGTTCTTCGTATCGGGCTGCGCACGTTATTCACGGAGGCCGGACATTTCCAGGTTGTCGGCGAGGCCGGAACCATGGCCGCGGCGGTGGCGGATGCGCTGAGACTGAATCCAAACGTCATTTTGATGGACGTCAGACTACCCGACGGGAGCGGAATCGACGCGTGTCGCACGATTCGAGCCGCCCATTCCGAGACACGCGTGCTGTTCTTGACCTCGTTCGCGGACGATGAGGCGGTGCTCGCGACCATCCTGGCAGGAGCCGATGGCTTTCTCTTGAAAGAAGTCAGTAGCGAGCAGCTGATCGAGGCGGTCAAAGCGGTCTCCCAAGGACGATCGATCCTGGATCCGGCCGTTACACAGCGCGTGCTCACTAAAGTGCGCTCTCTTGCCGCGCCTGCCTCACAGGACAAACGGGAGCCGCTGTCTCCGCAGGAAGAACGCGTCTTAGCCTTGGTCGCCGAAGGAAAGACCAATAAAGAAATCGCCGTCGCGTTGACCTTGAGCGACAAGACCGTCGGACATTACCTCGAGAACATCTTCCAGAAACTGCAAGTCAATCGCCGCGCGCAAGCCGCTGTCTATTTCACCCAACAGCGCCCCAAGCCGTAGGGGCATCTGCCCCCAGGGCATAGGGGAAAAATAATCACACGGACATCGCGATCCTCCCTACCGAGCTCTGTGCTCAGTCAGTAAGATGAGATCATGTGATCGGTGCCACGCTACATGTCTTCTATCAAGGAGGAGGATGTCATGCCTAGACTCACGAACAACCATATGCGGGTGCTGTGCTTCATCTGTGCGATCGCAGTTCCCTCGGCGTTCGCTCTGAGCCCAGATCAAGCGATGGCAGCTGCCGACAAGGTGAAGGTGCTCTATCACGTCGATGGAAAAGATCCGGAAGTGGCAAAATACGCCTTGGCCCTTATCAATAAGCACATCGACGCCGAGGGCGGGCCAGACAAAATTGACGTCGAACTGGTCGTTCATGGGCCTGCACTCGAGTTGTTCGAAAAGGATAGGATGGATGCAGAAATGACGAAACGATTCGACCAAATTATCGAGAAGGGGGTAAAAGCCGAGATGTGCCAGGTTTCGATGAAAGCATTCGGCAAGACCATTGACAACTTGGCGAAGGGATTTGTTGCCACGTTGCATCCGGTCGCCGTGAAGCGTATCGCCGATCTGCAGCAGCAAGGCTATCTCTACATTAAGCCCTAACGAGGAGAGGATCATGCGTCGGATTATCCTGGGCATTGCCATGTTCCTGACCTCGCTATGGGGCCCCATGGAGCTGCGCGCAGAGTCGGCCGGCGCTTCGGCTCCGGCTTTTGAATTGGTAACGTTCGCGGGGGAGTCCTACAGCAACGTCTCGCTAAGGGGTCGGCCGATGTTGCTGGTCTTCTGGGCGCCCTGGTGCAAGGTGTGTCAGCGTGAACTGCCGGCGCTGACCGAATGGTATCAGCGAGACAGGCCCGGGAAGGTGGGAGTCGTCTCGATCGGATTCGCCGATACCAGAACAAACGTCGAACGGTTCGTGAAAGAACGACCCGGGACGTTCATCTATCCGACGGCGTATGACGAAGATCGCTGGGTGGCGCAGGCTTTCAAGGTGAACGCGACTCCAACATACGTGCTCTTGGATGCTCAAGGAAGTATCCTATTGGTCCATCGAGGTGGAGGGGTGCTTCAGAACCCTCAGTTCCGTGAGTCGTTGTCAGCTCTGGAGGGGTAGGAAAGAAGTAGCGCGAATGGAATCCTCACCTCATCACAGACACGACAATGACGATGGTTAAACCAGCTAGGGCAAGCATCAAGAGATCCATGGACGTTCATCCTTTGTAACTGTGTCGCCCTGGGTTTGTGCTAGCGCAAGGCCCGTGCCACATGACCCTATGAACCACTCGGTGTGAACAGTTAGAACGAGAGATGGGAATAATCAGGAAACTCGGAGGCTTCCAGGTTCAGACGCTGACCATCCTCTGCCCGATGAAGGCATCAAAACTGATTCTGTGCGGATGCAATATGATTCGGTATGTCGATTAAGAAGCCGCGCAGGCGCCGCGAACTGCAGAATGTGCCCTTCTCATCTCTCTCTAGGCTTCACGCTTCAACTGCTCGCGACGTGCCAGCTCGGTGGCTGAAGGCTCGAGTGTGCCGCCGATGGTGCCTGTCTTCACCTCGCCATTGCGAACGTAAGTCGCGGCGATGAGCCCGTTCGGCGAGACGGCGCTGTGCGTGAGTTTGAACGCGCGCGGCTGGCTGTCCCCGCTGAACAGCCGTTTGCCTTTGCCGAGCAGCAGGGGGAAGGTGAACGTGCGGATCTCGTCAACGAGGCCCGCGGCGAGCAACACATGCACAAGCTCCGTGCTGCCTTGCGTGACGAGGACGGAGCCGTCTTCCTGTTTGAGTTTCGCGACGTCCTTTGCGGCGTCGCGTAGGGCCACTGAGCCTTGCCATTTCAGGTCCACGCCTTTGCGCGTCGCTACGTACTTGGTGATCCGGTTGAAGGTCTTGGCGATGTCGTCGGCCGGGCCGCCTTCGGCGTAGGGCCAATACGCGGCGAAGATATCGTAGGTGCGGCGCCCGAGCAGCAGGTCGAACGGCTCGCCGAACAACTTCCCGAGTTCTTCGTCGAAAACCGGGTCGTTCCCGAGTGAAGCGGTCCAGCCGCCGAACTTGAACCCGCCGGTGGGGTCTTCTTCCGGTCCGCCGGGGGCCTGCATCACGCCATCCATTGACACCATCGCGCCGACAATGACTTTTCTCATTACCAATCCTCCTTTCTATGAACGGGATTCAATACTCTCCGGATGATGAACGCTTGTGTATGCTGTGCTTGACTTATAGTCGTCCGCACTGATGAAAATCGACATCGCAGCGGAGGGGGAGTGGCGTGATGAGACTATATAAAGGTGTGCGCGGAAGAGCAGGCCGGAGGGGGTGCGTCGGCCGCATTGTACCTCATGGCAAATTCAGAATGTCCTCGTTTTTCTCCCCCAGAAGGCCTTCATTCTTCTCTCCCCGGCGAAGCGCGGCGCAGACCGCGAGCTCGTAGATCCTGCGCAGCTCCGCGAAGCGCGTCTCGTCCCGCTCAGGCGTAATTTGCCCGTTGATCGAAACGACGACAGATCGCCTTCCGTCGGCGGTGGCCGCAATAAACTGCGTGTAACCGGCTGTGTTGCCGGTATGGCCATAGACTGTGCCGCAGGTCGTTTCGTAGCGGAACAATGCGAGGCCCGCGGAATTCACACCGGGTCCCGGCGGTTCCGACTTGCCGCCCTGCTGGAACTGAAACTGTGCTGCGCGTGTCTTTTGGTTTAGGAGAGCACCACCCACATACCCGCGCACGAAGAGGATCGTGTCAGCCGGTGTCGATACGATGCCGCCGGAGGCCCAAGTCCAGCCTGCAGCGAAAAACTTGCTCACATCTGACGGCGGATTCTCTTTCACTTCGTATCCAGGGACATACGGTCGTGGTATGTCAGAATCGTTCGGCAGGCTGGTGCGCTTCAGCTTGAGGGGGTGGTAGACACGGTCCTTGAGCACTTCCTCGTACGGCTGGTTGGCTGCGGCCTCGACCATGAGACCGACAATGATATTGTCGGAGTTGGAATAGCGATATTGCGTGCCGGGGTCGAAGGACGGCGGCTTGCCGGCGATGAACGCAAGCAGTTCGCGTGGTGACGGAGGAACCTGCAGGGACGCGAAGAGAGCGTCGAGGAACGCGTCCTCTCGGCTGAAGTCAAGGATACCGCTGGTATGGTTGAGGAGTTGGGCAAGCGTCACGGGCCACCAGGTCTGCGGCAGCTCGGGCAACCATTGACGGATGGTATCGTCAAGGGAGAGTTGTCCGCTCGCCACGAGCGAGAGCGCAGCGGCTCCACTGAACGCTTTCGCAACGCTCGCGAGACGCATGTGATCGTGGATGTGGATCGCCCTCTTCGATTCGAGGTTCGCGTACCCCGCCGTGTGCACATCGATCGATTGTCCTCGAGCCACAACCACGATGATCCCTGGCGCGCTACCTTCGACGGACGCGTAGCGCTCCAGCGCGCGCTGCAGCGCACCCTCGTCTTCATTTCCCGCCGAGGCCAGATTCATACCGACTGTCAGACATGCGGCGGCAGCGAGTACGACGAGGAACTTGACCGCGGAGCGTGATCGGATGTGCATCGCTTCCATGATCGTAGGTGTTCTCAAAGGCGGGTTCCTAGGCTCCGGTCGTTTCATGGCGTCGCACGACGACCTTCGCCAACACACGACTGCTGCCTTTCCTCCGGACTGTTCGCGATCTGGAGCGGAATTGGGCTGGCGGGAGGCCGAATTCGCGTTTAAAGGCTCGGTTGAACGACGCCTCCGACTCGTAGCCAACCTCAGCGCCTATGGACGCCACGCCGCTGCTCGTGGATGTGAGCATCTGGGCGCCGAGCTGAAGCCGCCAACGTGTGAGATAGGCGATAGGGGAGTCCGAGATGTAACGTCGAAACCGCTCCGCCAGGACGGTACGCGAGGTGCCGACCTCTTTCGCGAGTGAAGCAATCGTCCAAGGATGGGCGGGTTGGCGATGAAGTAAGGCCAAGGCCTTCCCGACTTCTGGATCGCGCACACCAGCTAGCCACCCCGTTTGTCCCGACGGCAGATTTTCGATATACCGTCGCAGCGTTTCGACGAACAGCACTTCAGACAACTTAGCGAGCACCGCCCCACAACCAGGCCTGGACGCATCCACATTATCCACTGAATAGCGGATGGAGCGTTCCAGCCACTCACCTGACGGATCGTCCCGAATACTGACCTTAAAAATGGGTGGCAGTGCACCAAGAAACACTCGGCTCAGCTGCGGATCGCAGGACAAGTAGCCGCAGACGAATCTCGTCAGCTCCCCCCCTCCGCCCATGCGGGACACTTTTAGGCCTTGTGAGAGGACTTGGTCCAGCACTTGTGAGCGGTCCACAGCTTTGATCGGCGGACCGTTTCCCAAGATGTGTGGGTTACCGCTCGGAACAATGAGGATGTCCCCCGCGTTCAGCGGAAGCTGCCGGTCATCGCCCTCGAGGTTTGCGTAGCCGCTGCCCTGAGTCAGCAGGTGAAAGATGATCACGTGCTGGGCGTTTGGCGAAAGATGCGAATTCACGCACTGCGCGTCAACCGAGTGCGCGCACCAGGGCGCTGAAAACTCAGCATTGTAGAAAAGGGCTCCATTGAGCTTCACCGCTTTGAGGACTTCCGACAGGACTTCCATGCAGGCAACCATGAGGCAGGCGCGGACTCTCGGCAAAATCCCTCGAACGAGCGGGCAAGTATAGTGCCGTGGAATGAGTCCCTGTCAAGAGAGCCGAACTCCCGGACAAGAGCCTACCAACAGACTCCTTTTATAGTGCGACGCATCAACACAGCGGAGATGTCGAGGTCTGAATACCATGCGAGAGAAGGTCAATGTGGCTCACACCGCACCATCGAATGGGGTGTTCGTATGCATTGCAAGGCACGGCATCACGACAGCGCGCGCTAGACGGGCATTGCAGTGCTATCGGTTCCAAGGCGGGGAAGAGACATGTCCACAGAACGCTCCGATCTTGCCATGTGCCCGAAGCCCTCCGGGGTGGGTCAGCCCATGAGAGCAGAAAGTCCGAGTTCAGGAGAGATGAGAATATTTCCAACAGGAGGGATGGCGATGAACAAACTTTCCAACATACGAATGGTTTCAAATAGACAGAAGCAGAGATTGTCGATGGAGTGTTTGAGACCGATACAGCTGGTTCTTGTTTTGGGAATCGGATTGACTTTGATGGGTTGCGGAGATGGCGACGAAGCGGGGATGGCTCGCGCACAGAATACGGGTAGAGACTTCGTTGCGCCGACCGTGTTCCAAGCTGCTGGGCCAGACATTGCCTCGATCCAGAACACGATCGAACAGTACAGGATAGCCTTAAAAGGGAACAACAACGGCAACGACGGGCCTCATCCCGACGGTCGCCGCGAGATCAACTGGGACGGCGGGGGCGTCGATACGACGACAGCGCCGGTCACGCCGTTCAACACGTTTCTAAACACGCGCGGGGCGCAGTTCACCACGCCGGGGACGGGCCTTTCGCAGGCTCCCCCTTCAGGTGGGCCGCAGGGCGGCCTGGCGACGCTCCTCAACAATCCGACGTACGGCAGCATCTTTAGTACCTTCAGCCCGAAACGGCTGTTCACCCCAGTGGACAGCAACGTCACTGAGGGACTGTTCTTTGTCCCCGGATCCAATGGAACAGTGGCGGCAAAGGTGAGCGGCTTCGGCGCAATCTTCACGGACGTTGACCTGCCGGATGGAAGCGGGCCCGGCGATAAAAACGGCAACCGTCAATCCAGCACGCGCATCGAGTGCTTCGGCACTGACGGAGGGCTGATCTTCAGTAGCTTTGTTCCAGCCTCGCCAGGCGACGGAAGTCTTTCCTTCTTCGGCCTCGTCTTTAGCGACGCACGCATCGCCCGAGTACGAATAACAAGCGGCGATGCTGCCCCGGGGCCAAATGACGATGGAACACATGACATCGTCATGATGGATGATTTCCTGTACGGCGAACCGCAGCCAATACAACCGATACCATGATGCCCAGAACGCCCCGCAGGATCGATCGATCCTGTGGGGCATTCGGGGGTGGATCGTTAAGATCGACGACCGCCGAATTCATCCGCGTGAAGCGACACAAATTCACGGACGCTCATCGCTGGCCGGCCGGTCACCAGCTGCACGCCGTCAGCCATCCGGTCATACCGACCGTCTCGGTGCAACTCAGCCATGGTCAACAGGTGCAGGGCCAGATGCTCCGGCACGTGCTGGTGTTTTAGCTGTCGATCCCAGTCGTCTGGTGGGATGTCACTGTAGGTGATGTCTCGGTTCAACGCGTCTGAGAACTCCCGAGCGACGCCGTGCATGTCCTGTGATCGAGGTCCCGTGAGTTCGTAAATCCGACCGATGTGCGGCCCAGGGTCAGCGAGAACGGCAGCGACGACCCGGGCCACATCAGCCGCGGCAACCGGAGAGGTCTTGCCCCGTCCGAACGGCAGCTCGATGCGGCTGCGGTCGCGAATCGTGGGACCTGCGAGAGGAAAAAAGCTTTCCAGGAACATGGTTGGCCGGATGGTGACGAGTGGCACGCCGGACCACGCGAGCGCCTGTTCGCTCAGCCAGTGCTGGCGCTGCTGATGACTCGGGGTGGTGTTCTGGATGCTCATCTGCGAGACCGTCATCTGAGACATGTTGACGAGGGCGTTCACCCCGAGCTTCCGGGCGACTGTTGCCATGATGAGTGCCGCTTCTAAATACCCTGGAGACACGGACATACTGAAGAACACGCGCTGGCAGCCTTTCACGACTCGATAGACGTCGGCCGGTTCGAGGAGATTTCCAACCACCACCTCGGCGCCGGCGGCCCGTAACGCAGCGGCTCGCTCGTCCTCGCGGCGGACCATCGCTCGAACCAGAATCCCTTTATCCAGGAGAAGGCCAGCCACGGTTCTGCCAACCGCCCCGAGTTGGCCGGCTGCGCCGGTGACAAGTATCGGTGCGCTTTCTGCCATGTCACCTCCCACGTTTTCGCCGACGCCGCGCGAGATATACGCAATGCCTCCGCGACCTTCAGTGAGGATGCGCTCCTTCAGGAATGGTGAACGTCACTGTCTTGGATTGCTCGGGGACGCCCTGATGGATGGCATTCACCAATTCGATCCGGATCTTGTGCGGGCCGGGCGGCAACAAGGCCACGTCAATGGGGGCAGGACTCATGTGCGCCCACAACCAAGGCAGGTCGTCCACGTGTATGTGCAGATGTCCAACCCGAGGCGATGCATTGAGGGCATCCTTGCCGGACTCGGTGCCGATGACCACGTTCTCCACCCGCCACGTGATCCAGACGATGCCCTTAGCGAGCAGGTCTGGAAGTGGAGGATCGACGATCAATTTGGCTGGAGGCTCCTTAGTCGGTGTAGATGTTTGGGCGCTGGCGCCTGCGCCTGATATCATCGCAACTGCAAACAGCAATACAACAAGTCGTTTCATAAAGTATCTCCTTTCTTAATGTGTATCGTTTAACTCGCACACGGACACCTCACAGCGCCTTATGAGCAGCTGCGCACGAAGTGTAGGGACTGAAGCGGTTAAAGGAAACTGTCAGAATTGACAGTAAGTATGTTTTTCCAGTCAATGCATAAGGAAAGATAAACCGGACTAGGCGCTCTTTCCCTAATTCCTCTGAGAATCGGGAAAACAGCGATAGCGAAGTTCCCATGAAGCGTTCTGCCAAGCGGTTCACAACTTTTTTACGTGGCACGCGGGGATGGTGGCTGGTATACGCTGTCTGGCTTGGCCTGGTCTTGCTGGGCGTCGTCTCTGCACTCGTCCAGAAGGCGGCGGCCCAGGCGAACGGCCGCCAGCTCGATGTCCAAGTCAATCTCCCTTACGCAGTGCAGTTCGGGTTCGGGTCCTACGATGTCGGGGGGCTTTCGGTCGACGTCTTCCGGGTTCCGGTGCAGCATACCTTTGCATTGGGGCCAAACGAGGATGCGTGGCGACTGGCGCTCACCGGCTACCTAGGCTACGGTCACTTCTCCTTCGAGAGCAGTGTGTTAGGCCCCAAAGTCACCGCGTCAGAGGACTTTGTGTTTGTGCTGCCCCAGGCGGAGCTCCAGATTCCCTTACGTCGGTGGTGGACGGTCAAACCCTATGTGGCAGCAGGTGTCGGCAGGACTTTCAACGGGTCCGCGGCGGTCGAGGGCACCCCAGGAGGTGAATTTCATGTAGAAGAAGGTTTTGTCTTCCTCTACGCGGCTGGGATCAGCAACCTCTTCGAGTTCCAGTTGCAGGATTTCGTCCTGAGCGTCGGCTCCAGGCTGGCCGCGGCAGGAGATGCTACGATAGGACCGTCCAGGAGCCCGAACACGAACTACGGGACGCTTCAGAACGGCCTGGAAGTTCGGCACCCGCTCGGTTTTGATGTGAAGGGTCTCGTGCCCGACGTCGGGGTTTCTTTTATTTACTATTACTTCTTCCCATCGGCCAAATTCTCCCTCCCAGGTGAGAGTCCACTCGAGGTCTCCAATCAGTTCGAGTTCGGGATCAACATTGGTTCCGCCAAGCCAGCCAAGCTGTGGATCTTCAACAATCCACGGATCGGTGTCAGTTACCGCTTCGGGGACGGCCTGACAGGCGTGAGGGCGCAATTTGGCTTCCCGTTCTAACCCCGCACTGTAGACTGCTCCTGAATTTTCAACAATTTGGCAATGTTTGGAGTCTTGTTGGTTGACTAAAGTGGATGTCCCGCATGGGAAGATCATGCCAACCTGGCGCGCCACGAGCCGCGAAACGGTTCCTGACACCTTTTTTCTCATCTGTTGCTTACGAGCACGAGCTTGCCGAGCACGCCTCCCTTTCCCAACAATTCGTGCGCCTGTCTGGCCTCCACTAGAGGAAATCGCTTCGCGACCAGCGGCTTGATCTTGTGCTGTTGAAGGAGATCGAGCAAAACAATCAAGTCCCGTCGAAACCATGCTGGCCTTAACCGTTTGAGCCACTGAATGCTGTAGGGCACCACTCGTCTTCGGCCGGGAAGAAGCCAGCTGGCGGCAATGTACAACCCGAAGACGCCGATCTCACGAAAACGGTGACGACTCCCTGAATGACCTGAAGCCAATCGTCCGTCACGAAGCGAGCCAGTCAGACCATAGGCCACGACTGTCCCGCCGGAACGCAGAGCCGCTCGGGAACGCCAGATGTGGGAGCCACCGATGCTCTCAAACACGACGTCGACACCGTCACCCGTGAGGCGGTGGATTTCTTTCACGAAGTCCTGGTGTTGATAATCAATCGGGATACCGCTGAGGTCGGAGACGGTCGATGTCCCTCGCGATGAACAGGTCCCGTACATCTTCAGCCCGACGAGGCGCCCGAGTTGCAAGAGCGCTGAGCCAACCCCTCCTGCCGCACCGTGGATCAACACCCGCTGACCTGGTGCGACCTTGGCGGAACGATGCAGCATCTGGTAGGCGGTTACATAGTTCAGGATCAGGCTGACAGCCTCTGTGTTATCCAACCCGCTTGGCACTGGAACCAGCTCACCTTGGGGTAGGCAGACGAACTCTGCATACGCACCGAAGATCGGCAGCGCAGCAACGATCTGGCCTGGTTCGACTCCGGAGACACCGTGACCGAGCCGATCTACCACCCCAACTAGATCCCATCCAAGCGTGAAGGGTAGGCGGGGAGTCTCGGGATGAATGCCTTCGCGCATCATGAGGTCGGGCAAGGAAACACCGGCGGCCTGCACTCTGATCCGCACTTCACCAGGCTTAGGCTCGGGACAGTCCTCTTCAACCACCCGAAGTTCCTCGGGCCCACCGTAGTGGCTGACGATGATGCGTTGATGCTTCACGGACCGGTTCCTCCCGCGCCGGCCTCGCGTAGGGCTAGTGTACTTTTTCGAAGGGGGTAGGTCTAGCGGCAAGCAATGACTCAGAATTTCCACCCGCCACGGAATGTTCCTGTCACCTTTTCTTGCCCACCGTGTCAGAGTGCTCTCTTACAAGGTTGGCAGAAGAGAACGGGGCGGGGACACGCCGGAAGGTGTCCCCACTTCTCCATTAGCCTGGCGATCGAGATCACGCTATAGAGAGCCTGAAGAATGAGTTACTTCTCGTCTCGGATTGCTGCCTTTACCTTAGCCTTGAGCTCCGGGGTGACCTCCCGAATCCCATGCTGCTTTGCATGTTCCGCGGCTTTCTTCAGCACTTCCTCTTCGGTGGTCCCTCTAATTACATGTGTGCATCCGGACGATGGATCAACCTTGGCGCACTCAACCATTTTTCCCATGGTAGCTCCTCCTTGTTAAGCCAGGATCTGCCAATCTCCGATGTCTGCTGTGAAAACCTTGTTAAAATGAGCGAGCAAAGGAAAGACAAATTCTGAGGAAATTGGAGGAGAGAGTCAATGGCACTATGCCGTAGCTTCACCCCCTTTTTTTGCTCTTCGAAGGAAAGACGCAGTGGAGGGGCCGGAAGAATCCGACAGGGACATCCGTTTTAGTACTCTAGTGGTGTCCTCTTCGTTCCAAGCAGAATAAAGAATTTCGATCCATCGTTCAGTTTCCCTTCTCCCGTCCACGAGTCGCCCTTACCGTTCGCAATAAACTTCCCTTTCCGTTTGTCGTTACATTGGATGGTGCCTTCAGTAGTGGTCTCGGTCACAGGAACAAACATCATCCCCCCGCAGGACAGCCCGTCTATATTGTTCACGGAAATGACCGCATCGCTCCCTACCTTCCCGCTCGCAGATCCTCGCAGGATGTGATTTCTTTCGATCCTCATAGTCGCAGGAACTGTTGCTGAACACGCGGTAAGAACAATGCTCATCAGAATAAGAGCTGTTTTCATGGAATGCCGAGGAGACTCACAACAATCGGGAATGTCTTAACAGAGATAATTGTCTGAAGCAATTCCTGTTGAAAACGAACGCGCTCAGGATAATTTTCATGACGGGGTGATCTGCAGTCTGGTGCCCCTCGCGTTTCTGCATCACTATACGCAAACGGTGACGCGCAAGAAGGTCGCAGGTATCGAAGTAGCATCCTTTCGTGGGCTTGTGTTTTGACTATTAAACAGAATTTCCAGTTCCCTCTGTAAATCACCGGCTCGCCCATTCTTTTCTGCGGCTTCAAACGCATTCATCGTTGGCCCATAGTATGTTCTGAATACGCCAAGCAGATCGGATGGTGTGCCGGAATAGTTGAAGGTAAACGTGTCTTTCACGAAAGAGATCTTCTGTGTTGGAATCCCCGCGCCGGCAAACCGCTCGATCACGGTGCTCTCGATTCCCCACGTCATAGGACTGATAAAGCCCTCCGGCGGTGGAGGCGAGTACGAGGAACTGATTTTCAAGATTTGTGCGACTAATGTCGGATCGTTGGGAATCCAGTTCCCCATAATGATCTGACCTCCGGGACGGGTCACGCGTACCATCTCCTTGGCCACCTCAAACGGCCTTGGCGCGAACATGGCTCCAAAAATGCTCACGACAAGATCAAACGTGTCATCCTTCAATTCGTGCAAATTGGATGCATCGCCTTCCTGAAACTTGCAGTTCGCGAGGCCCTGCTCCCGTGCACGTGCGTTCCCCGCCTCAACCAGGTTGCTTGCGATGTCAACACCTAGCACGTCTGCTCCGAGTCTCGCCTCAGGTAACGCCGTTGTTCCATCACCGCATCCGAGGTCCAAGACTTTGAACCCTTGTGTGATGCCAAAGCCCCTGACGAGTGTCTCTCCGCTCTCTCTCATAGTCTCTGCAATGCGAGTAAAGTCGCCTTTTTCCCAAAGGGCTTTGTTTGGATTCATTGGAACGTATTCCTTCCTTCGAACACGACAATGACGGCTGACGTCTGTTATAGCGACGTGCGGATCATATATCACGAGAGCGCGAGATGCTACTTTTCCACGTTGGCTCGGGCGGGTCTTCCTTGCCGCACCTCCTTTTGGGGAATTGTTCTCATTCTGCTCTCTTTCCTATCCTCAGGAAACGACTAGAGTGCCGGAGGTACCTAATGAGAACCATCAAACAATTACTGCCAAGATCGTTCTGCGTACTGCTAGCCATCAGTGGCATGCTGTGGCTGAGTGCGCCCATGCTAGCCGTTGCAGCGTCAGATGAGCAGTCCGTGGGGGAATTGATGCAGCTGTCCGGGCTGACGGAACAAATTCCACGTCTGCCGAACGAGTACATGACCATGGTCGATCAACTGTTGGTGGGGTTGGAGCGACAACGCTCTGCGGTATCAAAGGACCTTCGACACCAGATTCGCCAGAGTTTCGCGGAGGTCTTAACGCCGGAGCTCTTCGACTCAGAGATTCGGTCGCGGCTCCGAGGGAGCCTCTCCCACGAGACGACCCTTGCGACGATGAGTTGGCTGCGATCGGATTTAGGGAAAAAGATCACCACGATTGAAGTAAACGCCAGTTCCGCCGAAAAGTCCGTCCAGTTCGCGACCTTCTTTTTGCAATTACAGCTGGAGCGTCCTGCTCCGGAGCGAGTCCAGGTCGTGCGCCGCATTGAGGAGATTACCCAAGGGAGCGAAATGGCGACCGAGGCCTGGGAGGCCATCGTAACCGCCGTCGCCCGCACGCTCGAAGTCGAGTACCGAACCAAGAATTTGCAGAATAAAAAGAATCTAGAAGAGTATCTGGCATCCATGCGTGGAAACATGAAGGGCATGTTTGAACAGGGACGAATATTTCAAGGACTCTTCACCTACCGAACGCTCACAGATGAAGAGTTGAAGGCGTATGCGGAATTCTTGGAGACCCCTGCTGGCAGAGATGTGACGCAGATCATCAACAGAGCGGTTCAAGGTGCGGCGATCGATGCCATCCAAAGTATCAAGCCTTCTCGCAGCAAAAGTGTACAGCCGCCGGGCGAAACAGCATAAGGGAGAGCGCAGTTGGGCCTCTGATCAACGCACGCGCCGCGAAACGGTTCCTGACACCTTTTGCGAAACATCCAATCACCTAGAAAAGCAGCCTATCCCCTTTTCTTATCTCTCCCTTTTGTCACCGGGTGGCCGATATTTGATCAGGGAAGCCTTTTGTAAAGCCGCGATTGTCTCCTCGACTGTCAGTAATGGGGTTGTATGTAGGGAACTCAGCGCTCCTCCCGCGGTGATTGCGATCGCCGTCGCTGCCATCGAGACATTATCGGGTGCTTCCCACAGGTTGTATGCGTCGTGATCACCGAAGGCATACCAGAAACCGTGCAACTTTCCGCCGACCGATTCAATGTACTGCTGAGCTGCCGCTCGACGGTCCTCTGGATTGTGGATGAGCTTCGCCCACGTTTCTGGTGTGTAACTGAAGCGGGTCAGATAGAATGGCATTGGCTTTCTTCCTTCTTTGAGAATAGTGCAGTTTCAATCGGCCACCGGTGGGTGGGGTTGGAAGATTACTCCGTTTGCTTTGGACGTAGCAATCTTACTTCTCGTTTGAAGAAACAGTACATTCTGACTTTTCCACTGGGCGGGGTCCATCGCGGTATGAGAGGCGATGACCGATGATGTTCTTCTCCTGAGCAGAGTGTGCGAGCCTCAGGATTCCCTGGGTCTTTCTTGTTGCTGGTTTTGGGCAAGGAAACTGGGGTAACGTTATCCGATGAAGATTCCTTTTACTGGAGGGTGCGTATGCGGAGCGGTTCGCTACGAATGCTCGGCGGAACCCATTATGATGTTCAAGTGCCACTGCCGCGATTGCCAGCGAGTGACCGGCGGTGGATTTGTCCCGGGATTGGTTGTGCCTTCGTCAGCATTTCGTGTGACGAAAGGCCAACTGCGGTACCACTTCACCCTGAGCACGGCAGGCGGCAAACACAAGCGTGGCTTTTGCTCCAAATGCGGCTCGCGGCTCACCGGTGGAGAGTCAGATGAACGAGACACTGGCATTGTTGGAGTGACGGTGGGAAGCCTCGACGACCCTAGTTGGTTTCGTCCGCAAATGGACTTCTTTGTCTCCGATGTGCAGCCGTGGGACCAAATGGATCCGGCGATTCCGAAATACGATCTGTACCCACCTTCCACCGAGTAAGTGGCCCCGCCACGTGCTGCGACATTTAGAATGTCCCCTTTGAAGAAGGCAGAATGTCCTGTCTATGTGTGAGAAAGAATGTTGACGAGTTTCCCAAATGGGTCTCGGACGAAAAAACGACGAACCCCCCAAGGCTCATCAGTGATGGTGTATTCGATTTTAAACCTTCCCTCTGTCATTCGCTTATAGGCTTCGTCGACATTATCGACTTCTATCGAAATGTCAGGAACGGCCGTTCCTGAGCCTCCCTCTTTCATGAAGCTCATCTGCACAATTGATGTCGTATTGGAACCATATGTAGCGATCCACCCGAGATCCATTAAGTTTTCTAACCCTAAAATGTCTTCATAGAAACGCTTTGCATCACCAATGTTCTTAGCTTGAACATTGGCCACAATTCGTTTGACCTTCATGGCTATCCTAACGCCACCGAATGATAGTAAGACTTCCGACCGTGTCCTTGTGCCAAGTCGAAGAAACAAGGCCATTCTACGTTTGCAGGCGGGGCTTCAGAATTTCCTCGTCTCCAGCTCATTTGAACCGTGAAGATGATAGCTGCCAAGCACAATAATATAGGTTGCAAGCACCCAATGGAAGATTATGGGAATTGTGCCGCCAAGCCATCGTTCTTCAGGATACCAAGACATTCGCAAGACATATCGGACCACCATAGACACAAAATAGATGACACCAAAAGTCCTAAGCCAAAGACCAAGCCTTGGCTGCTGGAGTGTCCAGAAACCAGTTCCACGCGTCATGTCCAAAGCAATGTGCATGAAAACGACAATGATGAGAATTTGAGCTGGGAAGAGGTATCGATAGGGCATCAGTCCCGAATACCACTCGTGCATCGGCGGCAAGAACGATGGGGCGTACAACACAACAACAAGTTGACCCACCACACGGCAGCAAAATAGTCCCAACAATGTCCAAAGTAGGAACGCAGTTGTCCTAGCGCTCACAACTGGTCCTTAAACATCTCTCGATAGTGGCGATACCAATCACTCTGGAAGCGCTCCTCTGGGTCGTACCGCTTCTTGAGTCGCAAGAATTCCGGCATTTGAGGATAGGCACTCAGCACTTGATCCTTTCGGGCCCAGCGGTGGTACGTCAGAAAGTAACTACCGCCATGTTGAAGTGCGCGATCGATGATGTGCTGGAACTGACCCTTGGCTTTCTCAATTCCCTCCGGCGTATGTTCAACATGAAAATTGAAGACTGTCGCGGCATAGCTGTGTTTGGCCCAGGTCAGGAAACTTTCGGTGTCCTCTTCAATGAGTCTGACGGTTCCATACACGACGTTCGTCTCGTTTGCTCTGAAGTCTTCCCGAAGCTCATCAAAGAGGGTCTTCAACTGTTCTCTGGGAACATAAATTTCGCTGATCATCTCTGATGCTTTGACCCCACCCTTATCAAACTCACTATGATAGCCATCCACATACACGCCCATTTGGTGAGTATCTGAACGATAGAGTTGGCCGTTGGTGGTTAAATAAAATTGTGAGTAAACGTCAAATGCGCGTGACTTATCTTTGTGTGCCAAGCCCAGCAAGCGATACCAATCGTCTCCCTTCATTTCCCTCAGCTCGCCATCGGATTCAACGTTTCTATTAACTGGCCTGTAGAGGGAGTAGATCCCGCGTTTCATAAAATCCTCTGATTGGGGATCAATGGCGAATTGAAAATCTCCGTACAAAAATCCTTCTTGGATTCGTGTTGTGATTAAGGGAATGAAATCTTGTACCTCAATCAATTGGACCACTCTCTCCAGGACCTCTACTGGAGTAAGACGCACTTTCACTGTGCCAATCACACCAAAGAGTCCATAGCCGCCGATTACCAATCGAAAGAGTTCTTTGTTCTCTATGCGGCTGCACGTCTTGAGATCGCCATTGGCATCGATCAGCGTGAATGATTCCACATCATCGATCATGGGGCGCATGGTCAATCCTCGCCCGTGGATGTTCGACGAGAGAGCACCTCCGATACTGAGCCGGTCTGCGCCGGTCTGTTTTTGCCTGATACCCCATGTTCTGCCTGGACCAGCTTGGTTCTTGGAAAGCCAGGCCACCAATTCTGGCCATTGAATTCCAGACTGAACTTCAATAATACCTGTTCCTGCATCCAGGCTGATGACCTGATTGAAAGACGACATGCTGAGATGAAGTGTTCCTGTTCCAAATTGCTGTCCACCCATTGAATGCTTGCCGCCGCTGATACTGATAAATTGTCGTTTGGCTTTCGCATCTCGAATCGCGACTTGAATGTCTTCAATAGACGTTGGGTTGAGGACGGCGCTGTGCTTTGTGGCATTCAGCTGAGAGTGAATGTCATTGAGTTCAGCACCGTTGTCTTCAGTGCCGGCAGACGAAATCAGTGGAGTGTGAGTGCAGCCGAAGAGCGAAAGCCACACAACGATGAGTAAAAGATGTGTTGTTGTCATTGGGCGATCCTTTCCAGTCTAGGCAGACCTTTCGCACCTTTGAACAAGAGCAAAAGGCCAAGTGCCTGCACCAGATGGTACGTCGAATTATGATTAAAGTAGTTGGGGTGAATTCCAAGGCCAGCTTGTTGGATGCATGCGGCAACCAAGATCACCAATATTCCGCCAATGACGAGAAGATAAGGGGTTGAGCTGGTTCGCACGTACTCCCGAATGTTCACAACGAGTAAGGCCACCATGGCGGGCACGTAATTCAAGATGACGATGGTGAAGCGCTGAGAATAGAAAAGCACGACGGTGGAATAGATGAGAAAGATCATGACAGCGAAGAACGCCCACTTCTTCACACTGTCCATTGACTTAGAAATCGAGAATCCTATGAGGACCCATACGGTGGCTGCAGTGACACCAATGGCTATGAGCGTTGTTGGCCACAAGATGCGGTAGCCAAACGTGGATTGATCCAAAAAGAACCCATGCACGGTTCCACCGGTTAAGGACGCCACCGCGATGGATCCGAAGAAGAGCGTCCATAGTGCGCGAGGTTGATGGGAGTGGGTCTTCTGCAGGTAGTTCCAAGCAAACCAAGAACACAAGACAGTTAGACCGTAATCTGTGAGCGTCACGTCGGGCTCAGTCAGAGTCCACCCTCCTTGCTAGCACCAATGCACTGCTTGGGTGTAGTGTGCGGAAACGAGTGGAGAATTCAAGAACTAAAGCTTAAACAGCATACGATTCACTCTGGCGGGGTCTATAGCGGTGTGGTGCGATCAACGGTGAGGAGGAGACGAGGAACGAGCCGGCCCGCCACGTGCCGCGAAAAATGTTTCCGTGTTCCTGTTCACTGTGAACGCCATGTCGTTGAGAGGTTCCGTTGACCCCAGTTTCGGTTGGGCGTAACATAAAATCGTGCCTGTTCCGGGCATATCCGCGTGAGAGGAGACTCTCGTGGAGAATCAACTCGGGGATCAGCCGGTCCTCAATTATATTCAGCGCCTTGTCGCTGAGGAACAGCAATTGTACCAGCAAGGGAAACTTCCCCAAGCCGATCGTAAGCGGCTCGCGCAAGTCCAAGTTGAACTGGATCAGTGCTGGGACCTTTTGCGCCAACGACGTGCCCTTCGTGATGTCGGGCTCGACCCGGACGACGCGCAAGTTCGCCCGCCGCAGGTCGTTGAGAATTATGAGCAGTAAAGATTCCTGGTCAGCGAGCGCACACAGACGGATACTGTGACCCGCCACGCCCCCTTCACCGTGAAACGATCGAGGATCTCCTCTTCTGTGGCGGATCGCCAATGGGCGGACGTTTGCGTTCGGGCGACGGCGGAGGTTCGTCGACGGGTGGCTCCTGTTTGGAAGGCGGTTCCTTGACCGGTGGGCGCTTGGGGCGCGGCTCCTTGATGGGTGTGTTTTTCTGCTTATTCATTGTCAAAGCCTGCTCTCAACAAGCGACATCTCTCGCAGCACTTTAGCAAAGTCGCTGGCCTATCTATTGGGTGGGTAGAGTGAGCGCTAAAGGAGTTCTTCACAAGGAAAAGCAAATAGCTTCAGGGGGATAGGTTCTTCTTTTGCTAGCTTCTTGCGGGCTGCGTGAAACGCTTTCAGGGCGCCGACCGCTTTCTCCACTTGGTCGGACTGAAGCACCGCAAGGATCATCAGATTGAAGTGCGTGGAGCCGGTATACACACTGTGGTGAAAGGCCCCCACTTTACCAGTCTTACCCGAGCCCTCCACTTTGTTAATTACGGAATAAGCATTGATGCCGTTCTTATGCAAAAGATCCTCCAACTCAGTTAGCATAGAGTCCCGAGCGACAATCATGAGCGTTTTCATGCGTACCATCCCTCGTCGAGTGCCAGACAATTGGACTCCTTTTGAGGGACTGGAGTCAATGTCCTTGCCTTAGAACACCGCCACCCACGAGGAAAATCGAAGGGATGATCTCATATTGACAATGGTGCCATTTGGCATTATTATTAAGCCATATGACAATGAAGGGGAGCCATGCCTCAAGCTGAAGAGCTATTCAAAACGTTGGGCGGAGCCACCGTGTTTAAGCGGCAGGTTCAATCGACTGAAGATGTTCGTGCGATCATCCAGAAAGGCTTCCCATATCGATCGCTCGAATTTGTTCTCTCTAAATTTCACCTCGATTTACCTCGAATGAGCAAAATTCTTAGCGTGCCACAACGTACGATGGCCCGGCGGAAGGCAGAGCAACGTCTAACCGCACAGGAATCGGATCGACTGGCACGCTTGGCCAGGATTTTGACATACGCCAGTAATGTTTTTGGTACTGAAGAAAAAGCTTCCAGCTGGCTCACCAGACCTCATAGAGTCCTACAGGGAACTGCTCCAATAGAACTCCTCGATACTGACCTTGGCACTCAAGTAGTTGAGACGATGCTGGGACGGATCGAACACGGCGTCATAGGCTAGTGATTGTTTGGCGGCTTACGCTCAAGCAGCACACGACCCCGGACGGCGAGGGAGCGCGACGTTATGGAGGAAGGTGGAATAAACCTGAAACGCCAGTAGTCTATACCTCGGGTACACTCTCTCTTGCTGCTCTAGAATATCTCGTCCATGTTGATTCTGACCTACTTCCCGACGCATTGGTCAGTGTAAGAGCGACAATTCCAGATAGTCTTAAGATAGAAACCATCGATCCCACTCACTTGCCAGTCGATTGGAAAGATACGATTATTCCCGTAAGTTTACAGCAACTGGGTAGTGATTGGGCCAACCACGCCAAAAGTCCTGTCCTCAAGGTTCCATCTGTAGTCATCGAGCATGAATGGAATTATGTTCTTAACCCTCTTCATCCGGACTTTTCAAAGATCTCGTGGGACGCCGGTATAAGATTCTCGTTTGATCCGCGTCTTCTAACCTAAAGCGCTTTCCCACCACGCCCTGCGAAATGGTTCCTGATACCCTTTTCTGTGAAAGTTGTAAATAGTGAGAATAAGATGACAACGAAAGCCGTCGTTGAGAGACTTCTGAAAGCCGTGTGGGCTCACGTCATCACCCCGCACGGTAACGGAGGTTCTCATGAAGACCTGCCTCATGCTCATAGTGCTCACATTCCTGTGCCTTGGACAGAGTGCCCTCGCGCAAATGCCAATGAGCGGACCAAGCCAAGCCACCATTCTCAAACTCATGAGTGAACTGCCGCCTGAGACGATGAAGAGTATTCAGCAACTGGGGGTGATCCTTCAGCAAGACCTGAAAGAAGGAAAGCTGACCGACACGCAAATCCAGCAAGAGCTGAGCTCAGGCAATCTGGAACAGAAGCTGCGAGATCTCAACCCCGAGGCTGGTCCGCTTCTTGATGACGTCACCCAGGCGATGAAGCACTACTCCAACCCCGAAGACCTCACGCATATACTCAACGGTTTGGCGGGATCTGTTCAATAGATCACAGAGTCAGGGGCGGTGATGGGCCAAGGAGACCTGGCTCGTCCGCGCCGCGAAACTATTCCTGACACCTTGGTTCTCAGATTTTCCCAGCAACGGTCTGGCAGAGCGTCTTCGCGACCAACTTCGCCCTGTCGAGCTCGAATCCATAGACGCGGATCTCGAAGGCGGAGCTGCCTTTCCTGACGACCAGACCCAAGCCGGCACGTGTCGTGCCGCTGAAGTAGACGTAGAATGCCTCGTCGCCGACGCCACTGACAGCTTCCGTTGTGATACCAGGCATTGTCGAGGTCTTGCCGGCATTGAAGCGATCCACGGGACTCTTGCCAGCGAGTGTCTGCATGATGGTCAGCGTTGCAAACCTGCCCTTGCCCGCCCATTGACACGCCGAGGGACGGCCAATTGGTGTCCCGGTGTCGACCGGCACCTCCAGAGCCGCGCTGACTTGCGTTTGGGTGAGCAGCGTGCAAGCTTCGTCCGCTGCGAAAGACCGGACTGTGTGGGACAACAGAATGCCGCTCATGAGGACAGCAGTGAATGCGATTGGGCGCATCCGTGATCTCCCAGCTGGAAGGGTCGGCCTCTATGATAGGTGCTTCGATGAAGCATGGCAATCACCGTTTCTCCCATTCCTTGGCAACTGTGAAATGCCGATTATATTGAAAAGACTATAGGCGCATTAGTGGATGGCGACGAACGATCCTGGCGCCGGACGGTCGAACAGATTCCAGGCGCTCCCGCCCCGGAGGAAGAGCTCTATCCAGCGCACGGTGCTTCCATCACGTAGCGTCCAACCGCTGCTGCCTGGTGCGAATGCCAGGTCGCCGTGAGGCACGGCGAACGCCCCATCGCTGACCGTGGCCTCATGCTGACGCTCGTTGATCCGCACGGTGATCCGCTTGCCCGGTCGAACCCGATTCGAGTCGTAGGCAATGGTCGTCTTGAGGTTGCCGTAACCGTCTACATATGCCACCGCCGAGACGGGAGGCGAAGGAATGCTTTCGGGATCGAGGTCATCACCCAAAGCGGCGGGCAGCCCTAGCGCAATGGCTGCAGCCGCTTGAGGAAACACATCTCGTGATCGAAACTGGCTTCCTTCGGCCGAAGACGCTGCCCAGCGGAGCTTCTCGGCCACATCCTTTATAAAGGAAAAGGCGTGGCCTGCGTTGACCCCGATCACGCGGACGCCGGTTGACAGGCGTGCGTAAGCGAGACGTTCGCCGGCGTTTTTCGCACGGGCAGCGGGATTGTCTTCCCGCGGGGCCACATTGTGATAGATGAGCGTACCCGGAGGCGAAGGATGCAGGCCGATCTGTGCGATGCAAAAGCCGGCCGCGATGGTGGAGAAGGCCGGCACAGGCGTCAATACTGGTTCCATGTCGGGCAAATGGATCTTGATCCGTTGCACGACCTCGGCAAAGGCCAGGTCTCCCATTCCGTAATCAGCGATGATGTGCACCAACACAGTGGCCTTCTCTGAGCTGAATGCCCGTCGTCGCGGGAATCAACTCATGTCGCGGTTGTCCAACATTCTGATGCCAGAGTACCGAATACCGACCATGAGAAAGAACTAGGAATTCTACGTTTTCACGTGGGCGGGGTCCATCGCGGTGTGGTGCGATGAGCGGTAAGAAGTCGGGGAGGGGCGAGGAACGAGCCGACCTGCTAGGCGTCGCGAAAGGGTTCATGACCGTTTTATTTTCCAACTCAATCGGCGTATGTTGTCAGTCAGGCCAAACAAGTTCTTTTGAACAATGCTCGTGAGGTGCAAAATGGTGACTCACCTGAACCGAAACTGTGCTCATATAGGCGTGATCATCTTGTTGCTGGCCAGCCTGATCATGAGTGCAGGTGATGTATCATCTGCTCCTCAATCGACTCAGCAGCTAATCGAGATTGTCATCAAAGACAAGAAGTTTTTTTTGGAAAGTTCCGTCCCCATTCAGATCGGACAAACTATCGAACTCATCGTGCGCAACAATGATGATGTCCGCCACGGATTTGCTTCTCCAAGTCTCTTCGGCCTCCTGGTTTCCGGAGAAGACGAACAGATCGTGACATACGGAAAGGGCATCGAAGGGTTTTATGTGAATGCAGGCAAAACGTTGACCATACGAATCAACGCCGAGCGCCCTGGCACCATGCCCTTTCACTGTGATCTGCATGAACATATGAAGGGCGAATTGTATGTGCTCGAGATTCCTACGGTCTGAGTGAACGCGAGAATGCCGGTATCAACGTCCCTCATGCGCCAAGAAAGGACCTGACTCGAGTTCTTCTTCCGTTTCTTGCTAGATGCCCTGCTACGATCGAATCTCACCCCTCACTTCAACATGACTCAAAGGAGGGTCCCACATGCCGACTTATATCATTCAGTCCCAATGGACAGATCAGGGTATTCGTAGCGTCAAAGAATCAGCAAAACGCCTCGACCTTGGAAAGAAGGAAATGAAGGAGATGGGCGGGGAAATCAAAGCATTTTATCTTACTACGGGATCATACGATATGTTGGCCATTGTCGACGTGCCCAACGATGCGACTCTTGCAAAACACCTGCTATGGCTTGGCGCCCAAGGCAATCTCCGAACGCAGACGGTGAAGGCCTTTACCGAGGACGAGTTTCGTGGGATTGTCGGTGACCTGACGTAAACGTTTCCAAAGAAGAGGGACACCTGAGAACTCCGCTCCTTCCTGGATTCCAGTCGCAATAGCTCGGTAGAAGAAGGCAGAGATGGTTCCTTGCCGGAAGTAGCCTGTCCCCAATCGTTTTTGTTGGAGCAGAACAGGCTACGTCTGACAAGATGATGTTCGAGTGTGGCTTTAGTATCCCAGTAGCAAGTTATTGATTAGTCTCGCTTTATGTCCCTGGCAGCGTCCCGTGCATCGTCCTTGGCATCTCGCTTGTCCTGCCGACATTCCCTATTACTTTTATCGTCTGCTTTCTTGCATTCTTGCTTCGCTTCCCTGGCTGCATCACGACCCTCTTGCCGCGTATCCCGCGCATCTCCTCGGTCATCTCGCCGGTCACCCCGATCATCTCTCCGTTCCTCACGACGCTCGGCGGCATAGGCCGGTACCGACGTCCATTGCAGGCCATCCGTGACCACCAGAGCAGACATAGCGAACACCGTCGCTCCCAAACCTACTCCCTGCACCCAATCAAAGTTTCTTCGCGTCATGATCACTCCTTTCGTGAAAGCCGGTGTGGGGCTGAAAGCCTAAGCGTTTGACGTGTGCGAGTCAATAGACATGAAACTGGTGGTGCGCTTGCCCTGAGAGAATATCTCAGAACGAATGACGGTGTCCGGTGATGAAGAGTCAGCGGCACTGTCCTGCCGTTATCCAATGAATACGTTCAAAGGGATTCGGGCAATAAGATCCGGCCCGCCACGCGCCGAGAAATGGTTCCTGACAGCTTTTCTTACGTCTTCAACATGGCCGGAGCGCATGCGCAGTCCGCATGTGGAGCCATTGCCACAGCCACCATCCTGTGAGAAGTACTCCACCGGCGATAGCCAAAATATATGACCAGGTCGCCAGGTAGAGATCGAGGAGAACGGCGGGTGCATTATCCTGACCCACAGCGATCTGGGCGAGGACTAGGAAGCTACCAGCACTAAAGAGCAAGACAAGTGGGATGCTCGCACTCCACTTAATCCACTTGCACGTCACGCAGTCCAGCATGGCACCCTCCTTGAATCATCCTTTGAGAATGTGAAAGGGAGTGTATTCTACTGCTTCTGAAAGATTTGATCCCGTACCTTACCTCGCACCCCGGTTGTCTAACCGCTCCTGAAGCTGGTATTTCATTCAGGTCGCAAAGACAGTTAAACACTTGGGTGACTACCATCTTTTACTTCAAACTTGGCCTACTTGTGTTTTGGGGCGCATGGTACATCATTGCCTTTTGCACGAACTTATGCGAATGCTTCGAGCATCTCCGTATCTTACCCAAATCGTGGCCGTTCGCGTCTGGCAACCTTCGAAGCGTCACACAGGCGGTGAAGACCTATTCTGCCTCTCGATGGCTACCTTGGCTCTTGTTCGCCGGTGTTCTGTGCTCTCAACTGGTAGTGATATTCTTGTTTGGCTGGGCCGTCATCTCGTCTGCGGCCGGATCTCTTGACTCGGAAGCCGTGAATGCTGCATTCACTGCTGGCCTAAGTCTCTGGGCCGCATTTTTGCTCGCGGATGAGATTTTCAAGCAGTATGACGCCGAGCATTCTCACGTGTTGTTTTTCATTGCCCAGCTCATCACGTTCATATCGTTATATGTGTTGCCTTCCTAGACAGTAGCGTGCGCTACAACCCCCTTTTCTGGTACTCTCCCGAAAAGAAAACGTGCGGAAACGGTGAACACCAATCGTCATGGCGGCGGGGTTCGTGTTGGTTGTTGATAACCCGATTGTGTATTGAAGAACTCGTTCAGCCGAGGAAGGACCTATGTCATCGAGCATAGATCACTCACGTTCGCTATCCTCTTATCGACCCTTCTCTATGCTGATCATAGGAGCGGGTATCCTCGCCGCCGTCATGGGATGCGCCTCTACACAAGATCGTGAGCGCCGGGCGTTGTCCGAGGAATTTGACAAATGGCTCGGGCAATATAAAGACACTCGGATCATAGAGAAAGGCCCGCCGGATCGCTGCGTCGCACAGGGTGGAGGGAGCGAAATCTGCGAGTGGCGGATCGATGGAAATACGGTGCGGTATCTTTACGACGCGAACGGCATTGCGCGACGTTGGAAATATATGGATCGCCAATTGGGAGAGATGAAGGGAGCCCAGCATCCAGCAACCGCTGCAGATCATATTCATGAATCAGAAGCGGCCGTGTGGCAGACCATCAAGGACACGTTTGACGATATGCAGTTCACTCCCATGGGTGGTCGATGAGAGCTGTGATGTCCCGAACTCTAGAAAGGTCCCTAGTTATCAAGAATCCCGCTGCATATGAAGGCTGATAAAGACAAATGAAACGTCAGTTCAAAGTAGGGGATCATGTGAGTTGGAACTCGGAAGCAGGTCGCGTCCGTGGAACAATCAAGAAAAAGGTCACGTCGCCGATGCGGTTCAAGAACTATATGGTCCGTGCCTCAAGAGAAGAGCCGCAATATTTGATCAAAAGCGATAAGACCGATCACCTGGCCATGCACAAAGGTACGGCTCTTAAAAAGCTCGCTAGTAAGAAGTGATGGTAGAAGTCTGTTAGGCCACTGAACCGAACCTCCGACACGTTCTTCTTTTTCACTGCGGATGACAACAACTTGCGTTTCCCTCGTCCGGGTTCTTCAGTCATCATGATTTCCGGTTCGCCTCTAGCGGTTTCCCTGATAGCCAGCCAGTAATCTCAGGCGTAGTCTCCAAGACAGCTCTCGTAAAGGACGGTACCACGCAGGCAACCTGGTACCGTAAATACTGCAATTATTAGAGGAGGAAACCAATGAACACCATTGTTGGTCTGTTTGACAATCGTGCTAAGGCACGACGGGCAAAGGGCGAACTCATTCGCGCTCATATCGCCAGTCCGAACATTGTTCTTTATGATCGTTCGACCGCCGACTCCTCAAGGGAATCAGAACAAAGCCTGTGGGAGTCTCTAAAGGATTCTTTGGGCTTCGCAGAAGACCGCAACTTCTATGAAGAAGGCATGCGCCGGGGGGGAACTGTGATCAGCGTTCGCATTAACGATGAACAAATGGATCAAGCTACGGAGATCCTGTCGAAACAGGGAGCTATTGAGCCGGCGATACCAGTGGGCCAAGAAAAACTTCAAGGCAGTCAGCGGGATGTCGGTAGGGGAACAGTTCGTGTGTATAAGCGAGCGGCTTGACGGGAGCCCCAACACGACAACCGGGTGGTCAGGAGTCACCTAATCAGCACTATTGCCGTCGTGCGGTGACGGGGCGGAGAGGCGAGGACGAGCCGGCCCGCCACGCGACGCGAAGGGGGCGCGGCAGCAAGGGAATGTGCTAGCAGTGCATACGACTATGAACGCTTAAAATCAACTTCAAGGATACGTCAACTGTAATGAACAGAGATGCCACACAGAGGTGCCGATGAACTTCAATATTGCTTTTGTTATGTTCCTTGGATTCATAACGACTGTTATAGGGTGCCAGTCAGACTCGGTACGTCTTCGTCATCCTCAAACGGGGCAGATAGCCCAGTGCGGGCCATATGGCAGCTATTCATCGCAGACGGCCGCAAAAGAACGTGAGCGATGTATCGTCGATTATCAGGAACAAGGCTATCAAAGGGTGACGCAGTAAGTTTCCAACGTATCAAGAAAAGACTCCGACCTGTTTTCCTACTCAATGCAGTGAACGAGCATCGGCCCGCCAAGCGCCGCGAAATGGTGCCTGACACCGTTTGTTCGATCTGCAAGCACTTCGCAAAGTAGCCTGTCCCCTTTTTTTGTGCTTCAGGACTTCACGCATATCTAAAAGTAGCCTTTTCCCCTTTTATTTGGAGTCCGAACAGCATCAGGTTATAAGACAGGGAGGTATCAATGCGGCGCCAATTAGGATTTATTATGGAACGACGATGCTCCAACACGCTGATCCGATCTATGCTGTTCGTAGCCTTGTTGATCCTGTCCACCGCCCCAATAAACGCGCAAGCATCGGACATTGATAAACCGATTTCAATTGGCTCTATAACCGCTAATCCGCAAGCCAACAACCGTAGGGTCGTGCTGTTCAAAGGAAAGGCGATTGATATTCGAATGATTACCGGCGGTGCCTTGGGCATACCCACTTGTGGGCAGGCCTTTACTCTCGAAGATGAGACGGGCTCGATCGATGTCTGGTACATGATCAAGTGCCATCACCAAGACCATGCCAATGTTGTTATTGTCGGGGAGAAGGATCAACTCCTCGTCTCAGCTACGATCGACGCCTCGCCGGCGACTGATCTTCAGACGTCCATAAAACCGGATACCGGATTTCGAGCTATGGCCATGAAACTTGTTCGGTTGAAGCCCTGAGGAATATAGTTGGCTGGCTGAAGTAGCCCTCAGTTTCCCCTAAGAGTAACGAATGGTTGATTTTCTTATCCCACGACTAAGGTAGGAATATGACCCTTACCCTTTATTTGGCTCGGGGATAGTCTTTGAATGCCTTGGCGACTCCCTTGTCGACCGATTCAAAGTTCTTCTCCAAGCTCTCTCCCACCGTTTCGGTAATCACGGCCTGCCACACCCGCTTCTTTTTCGACGAGTCAGCCAGATTCACTACCAAGGTGGCTTCCTGATACTTATCGGCATCCATCATGCCGAACAATAAATCTACCAGCAGGTCTGGGCGGTCTTCCAAGCCGACTTGCCGAAGTTCCTTGGCGACGAGTTGTTTGTTGACGATTTCCTTGATCCTCATCCTCAAGGGCGATTTGTTGTCAGTGGCCGCGATCTTTCGCCCTCTGTCCGTCATCCCCGAATGGGCAAAGGTATGAAACGAAGAGAAATCGGTAGACTCGTCGAAATTCGTGCGTACCTTGATCTCGTACCTCTTATCCTCGTACATCTCCTTCACCTTCGAACAGCCTCCGGCGGCGAGCAGCCCTAGCGCTAGCCACAGGATCAGGAATCTGATGTCCATCGTAAGTCTCCCCTAAGATGAAGTCGTGTTCAGAACCACAGGCCCAGAACATATACCAAGTCAGTTGTGGAAACCAGTGACGGATGTCAGTTGTGAGCTGAACATAGGCGTGGATCGCCTGAAAATGAGGGGTTAAAGGGGGAAAGGGGACAGGGGGTTAAAAGAGGACTGGGTTAGCTCATCTTCACGGCACCTCATTTGGTTTTAAGAATGCCGCAATCTCATCTGTGACCCTTTCTTGATGTCCGACCCAGAGGTGACCTCCGGTGGGGAAGCCGACGAATCGTGCGCCTGCAATTTGATCAGCGGTGTAACGAGCTGCATCGTAGGTTCCGAACAAATCGTCTGCACAACTGATCGCCAGGGTCGGTACGTTGATTCGCTCAAGCTCGTAGCGTTGGAGCGAAGGAATGACGATGGCTTCGTTCAGCAGTCCGTTTCGGCGTTGCGAGATGGGCAAAATGTGATTCAGGACGACCTGGACGCGTTCCTGCTCGTCCGTGGGAGCATCCTCCACCACACTAGGAGGCGTAGCCAAAATGATGCGAACGGCTGTGTTGCGGGCCATCTTGGTCATCGCCCAAAACATGAAATCTGACCTCAACGCCGTTTCCATGACGAGCTGCATCCCAGGAGGCGTCTGTACCGGCGGTGCGTTGCCGGGTCGTGGCACGTACAGAGCCGGGACCAGCAAGATGAGCGCCGTGATCCTTCGTGGATGTCGGAGGGCAAACTGCACAGAAGACGGCGCACCGGCGGAGCCGCCGACAACCGCGACGCGTTCGATACCGAGGGCGTCCAAGAGACAGGCATGCGCGTCGGCCTGCGCTTCCGCTGAAGCATTCTCCGGTAGCGGCGTACGCAGATAGCCGAAACGCGACATCGCGATAATGCGGAATCCCTTCTGAATCAGCGGCGTACCGAATTCCAGGCCTTGATCGAAGCCGCCGCCGGCGCCGTGCACAACGAGCACTGGTGGACCGTTGCCGGCAACGGCGTATTCAAGTGGCCCGCACGTTGTTTGGGCCATCAGACTGCCGTGCGATACGCGATGGCGAGCTTCCTGAATGTCCGCGCGGTAGGAGTGTGTTGCTGCACCCAGTGCCGCAATGATTGTGCAAAAGGCGACCAGAGAAATCGTGCTTCTTCGTCGGCTTCCCATATCGACCGCTGCATTCTACGTCTCCTCGCGGGCAGGTTCTATCGAGAAACAGGACAGCAGTGCCGCGACCCCGCCACGCGCCGCGAAATGGTTCCGGGCGCACCTTTTCCACAGCTATGTTTTCTTGTCGCATAAAGTCATACTTCTCTGAGAGGTATGTCATTGGCGAATGCCATCCATGTCATCGTTCCTTACCGGCATGCTTCCACCTGGGTCTTTGACGATCCACGGGTAGGACTCTCGCGAGAACCGTTCGTGTCCGGCATCCCCGAGATGATCGATGTAATGGTGGCGGATATTCCCAACGCCGAGACTGGGTTCCGGCTGTTATTTTCCTCCGCGCCGTTTCCGGGCTATCAAGTTGAGTTGGAGAAGGTGCGAGCAGAATACGAGGGAACCTGGTACCGGTGGACTGATAACAAGGCAGAGGGCTGGCTCTGTCCCGCTCTCTTTCTATACTACTCAGAAGCGCCGGCTCTGCTCTACGCCAAGGCAGAGGCACTATAACTTGCCACGCGCCGCGAAATGGTTCCAGTCACCGTCTCATTTCTTCTATAGTGTGTGATGGTATTCCCAACCATCACAGCGGAGGTGTAGCCATGTCTGATGAAGGAAGCAGCCGCAATGTCATTGTGACAGACATTCACATGCCTTTCTTGTCTATGGTCATTTTCATGGTGAAATGGGCGTTAGCCTCGATTCCCGCTATCATTATTCTCATGTTGATTGCATCCCTCTTTTGGAGAATGCTCCTGGGTCCAGATTCAAAAACGGTTGTACGCCTCGATGGGTCTTCAAAATCAGAGTCGCATTTACCAGTGTAAACAACAATAGGGGAGCGATGGGGTAGGTCAGAAAGCGCGCCGGCCTGTCACGCGCCGCGAAGAATCACAGCACATGAAAATTGTACCTCTTGTCATATGATCTGGTCTATCTCGACCATTTTGTTGTCCTCACGAACCAAATATAGGGAGTGAAATATGAAAACACTCTAGCCCCAGCGCTATCTGACGTTGCAGGCTGTGGGCTTTCCGAAAATAAGCCCATAGAGAAACGAAGGAATACAGAATCCAGTGCTAACGTTCACAAATGCTGCGGTAACCAGTGCCCAGCCAAGGATCTGACCGGACAACGTCCGTCCTGATTGAAAACTCCATGCGGCTGTCACAATCATAACCGTAGCGAGTAGGCAGGCAAACCTTCGCGGAAGTGGATTGGGTGGAATAGGTGGCCCGCTCGTCAATGGTTGTACGCCGAATCTGTAAAGGAGATCGAAGGGATGGCCGGGTAGCAACACCCCTAATAGGGCGAATGGAGCCAATGCCCAGAGCACCGGAGAGGACTCAAGCGCTGTGCCAATCGCCGCCCAAATCATACAAATCGCAGGCGACAGACGCAGCCAGTAATTGAGGCGACCAATCATCCGGTCATCCAGCCCAAGAAACCCTTGCGCCTCTATACGACTCCGAATCGCATCATTCATGGCAGACCTCCCAATCATCTGGGCTTTCTCAGATCGGTGATTGTGGGACTGTGGCATATGGCTGTCAACATGTGGTCCATTAATGCCGAAATGGCTCTACGACGGATCTATTGAAACAGAAAGATGGATAGAAGTAGCCAAATAGGCTGCGAGATGGTTCAAAACTGAGGGAGAGCTTGCGAGATCGATGTCTAAGGGAAAGTGCTAGCTATAAGGCCTCTAGGGTTGTGATACGGTGCCCTCGATGACTATAAACCGTAGCACAGGATAATGACACATCTTCGGGATTGTCCTTCACAGATCCGCAGACGCTCCTTTCTCCAAACATATGCGATTGTCCTGTTCGCGGTTATCGGATTGAGTTGCCAGACAGCCTACTATGAAACGATGGAACAGTTTGGCTATCACAAGCGCGACTTACTAGTCCGCGATGTAGAAAAAGCCCGTGACGCCCAACAGGAAGCCAAAGAACAATTCAAATCGGCTCTCGACCGCTTCACCAAGACTTTGGATATCCAAGGCGGCGAATTGCAAGAGAAGTACGAGGCGCTGAATAAAGAATACGAGCGGAGCGAAGACAAAGCGAATTCGGTTCGAAAACGAGTCGCGTCCGTGGAAGACGTCTCTGAAGCGTTATTTACGGAGTGGAATGCCGAACTTAAGGAGTATTCCAGCTCCACCTTGCGTAAGAAGAGCCAAGAGCAGTTGACGCAGACGCGCGCGCAGTATGCGCAATTGATTAAAGCCATGAAACGGGCGGAAGCTAAAATGGATCCGGTATTGGCAAAGTTCAAAGACCAGGTTCTTTTTTTGAAGCATAACCTCAACGCTCAAGCCATTGCGTCATTAAAAGGCGAATTGGTCTCCGTGGAAGGGAACATTAATTCACTCATTAAGGATCTGAACGCGTCGATTCAAGAAGCCGATTCCTTCATTGCCGCAATGCCGAAAAGCAATGGCTAGGGTAACCGTCCGCCACACGCCGCGAATCCTTACACCGTCTGCTAAATCCTCATGCACCTCGAAAAGTAGCCTGTCTCTTTTTCTCTTCCGGTACAGGTTCTTTCAGGCTTTTAATACAACACGGATGGGAGATATGCGCCAGCGGGCTTTTGATAAAGCCCTAGGCTCATGAGAGTCATGGGCTGAATCACCCGCAGACCATGCGTCAGAGACCATCGCAACAATTCCGCATTTCTCGTCGGCAACAAGAAACCCGGGCCGGCGAACTCAGGTGCAGCACCGATCAACGCCTTGAGGTCTTCATTCGTTCGTGCGATCGCATGCGAGAAGAATCCGATGTTCGTGGCATAGGCCGTAATCTGGCCAAAGTGCTCGACGACTGTTGCCGTTCCATCGGCGAGAGCGTGCACAAGTTCTCCTTGCCGATCGTGTCCGTGGATGCTCAAGCAGAGTGCATTGCACGCATCAAGATCAGCGTTGGTGGCGGGCCGTACGTGACAGCCGGGCTGCTGCAATTTCAGTGGCGGCCCCTGTAAGACGGTCAGCGGTTCACGGGCATGGAATCCAAGCTTGGTGTACAGGGAAAGCGAGCGATTATGATAGGCCGACTGGACGAGGCGGACGCCGACGTGCTGCCGCGTGCGGGCTCGCTCTAGGACACGCTCCATCAACTGGCGTCCCACGGAGCTGTTTTGAGCGTCAGGGATAACGGTAATTGGTCCAATGCTTGCGATGGTATCGCCCTCCCACAGAAAGTTGCTACCGATCACGCGATGATCAATCTCCGCGACTACAGAGTACACGTCAGTCCGTGACAGCACTCGTGACAGCAATCCAATGGCGAACTCTGCAGAGGGAATGTCGGGGGGGAAATTGTGTTGTTGGGCGATCGCTTTGAACGCCTCGTAGCAGATTGTGCCACAGGCCATCGCATCATTCATTGTGCCAGAGCGGAACACCGCGTTCATGACAAACCTTCCACCAGAAAAAGTTACTGTTATCGATGGAAGAGAGTCAATGGGAGCAAAAGGGCAATGTCAACTCTGCGAAAGCGCACAAGTTTGGCCGCCACGCGCATGAAATGGTTCCCGCCTTATTCTGTTGTCTGCATGCCTCAAGTCAGAAATTAACAAAACTTTAACCACATTGATGGGCACGTCCGCTAGCGCGAACCCCACGGTTATGCTAAAAGCAGTTCTATGCAGAAGTGCCGCCGCTGTGGTGGGGTCCTGCTTCAGGATGTTCTGGAGGAAGTGGGGGTACCATTGCACGCGCTGCATTGCATTGTCTGCGGAGAGTGGGTCGATCCGCTAATCCTCCATCACCGAAAGCTGGCCGTCCCTCCTGAACCAAGTCGGGCACGCACAACTATCTTTGATGCGGCCGCAACTGGAAGACTCTTGGGACGTCGCCGAGTGCCGTGCACTTGAAAAAGCACTTCTTGATTATCCCTCCCGTTCTCCTCTTCAGCTTCGACATCTACTTCATGTCCGCTTCAAGCCCGTTGAGAAAGGAGTCACATGAACCTAGAACGTTTCTGTGAAGGATGTGGAAAGGAGCATGGCAGCGCCGTGTGGTATTACCGAAACAGAGTTGCGTCAACCATTCACGAGTGGTTATGCAGCGTTCAATACGTTCGCCTTCCACCACAAACCATGTGTGCCTGGCGCACATTCCTGTATTTGAATAAGTGAAAGAAATTAGCGGCGGCACGCAGCACGTATTGCCAGCACATGTGGGGCGGTGTGCCGTAGATGGGTCTATCGCGGTGTGAGGTGCGATGAGCGGTGAGGAGCGGGAAGGGGCGGGGAGGCGAAGGCCACTAGCTGGCAATCGCCCATTCGGGCGACTCAGTCATTTCAATCCACGACAGATAGCTTGTGTCTGACGGGCCGGATTTGGGCTTTCGTGCCTTAAGGGGGCGTCGTCCCGTGGACTTTTTCGCTTTGAACTGTTTGTTGGGACGGCGGGTGGGCCGTTTGACTCTTGCCTTCGACCCTGCGGGTTTCGTAGCCCGCTTCACTCGCTTGGTCTTAGTTGTCCGTCGCTTGATCATAAGCACCTAATAAGTGAAAGCGATTCTTCAGTCTCAAGACTCTAAGCTAGACGAGAGCAACGCATAAAACAATCGAAAAGGAGAAATGCTCCAAGGCTGCGCGCTGATTAAAAGGGGACAGGCTACTTTTTCTTGCACACCGAGGCGGGGTCTATCGCGGTGAGAGGTGCGACGAGCTACCCCGACCCCTTTTCTTGTGTCAGCCTGTCAGCTTTTCTTTTTCGCTGCAATTATCGAGGTAAAGAGCGTCCGGGCCGGATGAGATCCCTCACGGGAAAGCCAAGCCCTAGAGCCTTTGCGACCAGAAGCTCGTATGTGGGCTCGTCAAGGCGAGGCGTACGAGACAGAATCCAGAGATACCGGCGATCGGGCGTGCCCACTACCGCAACGCGATAGTCCGGATCAAGATCGAGAATCCAGTAGTTGCCTTGACGTGAGGAACCGAAGAGTCGCGCGAAGAAATTGTCGAAGACCACGGTGAGCCGGGCATTCGTCTTATGATCGACTACAGTCGCAACGCCGTCCACTTGGTCAAGTTCTCCGGTATCGGTCTCACATTCGTTGTGCACGCCGACCGTGCCGTCGGGACGACTCGTGTAGATCGCCTTTGAATCCACACAGTGCCGCTGAAACCACATGGGCAGCCGCGCAATCTCATACCAGGTCCCGGAATAGCGGGAGAGATCGACCAAGGGAACCGTTGTGAGCGGCTCTCGCTGCGCCATGCCGCCACAAGCAGCGGCCGCAAGAAAGATACTACCTATCCCGAGCGATTGGAGAGTCTTCATGAATGATCTCGGAATATTTTCAGAGGCTATGACATAGGAAATACGGGGTGAACCGGCACAAGCTGGCCCGCCACGCACCGCGAATGGTTCCTGACACGTTTTCTGGTCCTCTCAGAGAAAATGTTCTCAAATGCGGCGTAGTCCGTCCGCTTTTCGAACAATTCGAGTCCGCAAAGCTGTCAGAAAAGTAGCCTGTCCCCTTTTCTTTTCCCACGAATGCTACGAGAGGCCGCCGCTTGCCGCGAGATTGTTGAGTGCAAGACCTGATTTCCATCGGCTTATTGTTTCGCTATCGGGTGATCGGAATGCTCAATACCAGGCCTCCCATTACGTCTCCTAGCGCGAAGTTTTTCTTCGGGCTTCGAGGGTGCGCATTATGACAGCCGACGCAACTCTGGGAGACCGCTACGTCAGGATACAGAGCTTCAAAGTACTCAATGCCATGTTCATTCTTCACCCCTGTATAAGGGCGCTCAGGAGAGACGGCAATTTTCAAAAGACCAGCTTCCTCAAAGTCAGTCCTCGGCATATTATCTTTGTTGATTGCCCAATTGCTGATCAGCCGGAATCGTAGCCCATTCGGGTTTTCGACCATAAGCCGGCTCGCTTCGATTAAGAATTGAACCGGCAATGGAAGTTTTCCTGTGTCTCTCCAATTCTCGGAAGCAGTCACAATCCCTTGTCTCTTCATTCTTTCCACAACTTCGGTCGTATAGATACTGCGTTCCGCTTGGATCACGCTGTGCACATAATCAGCTACCCGTTCAGCCGGGACCAGGCTGGGTGAAGACGAGCCTTTACTTGCCGCAGACAGCACAAAAGGGGAGAGGAAAAAAGCAAAAGCCGCTCCAACAATGAATCCGTACGCAAAGCCACGTGTATTCATGATGTTCTCCGTAACTAAGTGTCCAGTCAACTCCTGACATGCTCCTTCGGCAGTGGTTAAGCGAATTCCTTCGCTAAATTGAGAACGATCCAATCGCTCACAGTCCTGGCACCTAGAGGAGTTCTTCACATGGAAACGCAAAGAGCTTCAGTGCGAGCGGTTCCGCATTTGGGATTTTCTTGCGTGCGACATGGAACGCTTTCAGCGCGTTAACGGCTCGGTCCACTTGCTCGGACGCCAACACCGCCAGGATCATCAGATTGAAGTGCGTTGAGCCCGTATACACATTATAGTGAAAGGTCCCAGCTATACCCGTCTGGCCCCTGCCTTCCACTTTATGAATGACGGAATAGGCAGTGATGCCGTTGGCGTGCAAGAGTTCTTCTAGCTCTTTCACCATCGAGTCGCGAGCCACAATCATGAGCATTTTCATGGACACCTCCGATTCGTATTGAAGCTGTCATCTTTTTGAGGTCTCCTCACCATTGACTTCATGCCTTCCGGCTGTGAAGGAACGAAGTGACGGTTGCAATGAATGTGACTGACGGAAAGTGTTTCAGGAGGAGGGGGGACTGCGTGACGCCGTTGGCATGCAGCATCTCTCGTCCATAACCGGAGATAAGAGGACTTCGGTGTCTGGTCGGGTCGCCGTGCGCTGGGTTTGGCACCGTCACTGGTTACGGAAGGTGTATGCTCGTCGCTCGAAGTGAGATATCCTGAATAAGCCGTAAGCGACCCAACCGGTTTAGACGATCCACTGCCGTAAACACGTCCGACCAGAGAAGATCAGGCAACTGTTGCACCACCTCATCCAGTGAACAGTCAGGATTGGTTCTCACCACTTCGAGGATTCGATCGCCAATTGGTAGTTCCGACTGCATACGCCCCTCCTTTCCATAGGCATAGTTACTGAGTGAGGCTACTGAGGGGGAGGTGCTCGCAAGTTTTAGTCCAGGTCGATTTGCAGCATTGGTCGAAAGATATCCGAAACTAAGGGCATTTAACACGGTCGAAACCCGAGACATGGCATCTCGTCGATGGACTTTCGAGAGCCGTCCTCTTTCGCACCGTGCGCATAGAGCGAAAACGCTCACTGTGTCCGATAGTTCCCGCCTGGGCCTGCCACGCGCTGCGGAATGATTCCTGACAGGTTTTTCCCCAGACACGCGCTTAGAAAAGTAGCCTGTCCCCTTTCTTGCTCTCATTGTATGGGTATTTCATGCCTTAGACTTTGGGGCTGTGCGATTGGAACCAAAAGTGGTCGTAAGAAAAATCGCCTGCTGCAGCGACTCGTACAATTCATCACGAAGACATGGCAAGCGCAATACCGCCACTGTGCTTTGCCGATGCGCGATAGGTAAGGCCCCCACTACGGTTGAGAAAATGATGGGGAGTGTCGGTTGGATGGTTCGGATTTCGGTGATCAATAATGGGCAATCCAAGATCGGTAACCGATGGTTTAGGATTACGGCGCTGAAAGGATTTTTCTGAATTCGTTCAAAACATGTCTTTCCATCCGACACACACTCTACGTCATATCCTTTGCTTGTCAGCGTATTGGTGAAGTACAAACAAAGATCCGGGTCAGCACACGCAATGAGCACCGATTGAAGAGGCGAAGAGTCTGAGGAGCGCGTGGCGACAGTCATTGGCGACCTCGCACCGATGCGTATTGTATGTAGACCTAGAGGAGAGGTGCAATGACAATGAGGTAAAATGCGTGTATTTTTAGATGAGAGGAGCCGCCACGCGCCGCGAAATGGTTCGTGACACCGTTAGCCTTGATAACCGCTGTTTCCTTTGACGCCTTCGGGCCTAACGGTTACTCTTCTGATTGCCTACATGTATAAGCTCCTGATTCTCTACAGCGCCTTATTGGTTTCCTGGTATTACCCGCCACTTTCTTTTGCTGACGATGCTTCCACAGGCGGACAAATCTATTCCACATTGCGAAAACTTGATTTTAAGCAGGTGGGATTGCGAGTTAGTACCCAAGACCAGTTTGCCGATCCCCTTTATAGACGTGCTCTTGCTCGCCTACGGAAGAGCGGCCTAGAACCAGTGGCACCGAAATATAATGGCACTGTCCAGGCAATGCTGGTTCTCACACTAAATCCCATACCGGTGAAAGATGGTTCGGCAAACAAGATTCTCTATGTAAAAAAGGTAGAGTTGCTGGAAGACGTCACCATCAAGCGTGACCCTGAATTGCGCGTCGACGCAGTAACGTGGTCGTTTGGCCCCGCCCATCCCAAGCTTCTTTCTAGCATCACGCTGGAAACTCTTCTCGAAGATGTTGATCTGTTGATTGACCAATTCATCGTTTCGTATGGCTTGCCTCGTCCGAAATAAGCCCTGCTCGAGATCGGCCCGCCACGCGCCGCGAAATGGTTCCTGATACCCTCGCACATTCCACGGTTAGTCTTTTGCTCCTGCTAGTTCCAGCAGGTTCACAATATCCGGACTGCTTTGGCGGGCAACCGCCAAGGGAGTAACGGTCCTCATACCTGGTAGGCCCACGATTTTATAAGGGATGTTTGGATCTGCACCAAGCGCAAGGAGTGTGCGAACAGCCTCTAGTTTTCTGTACACCACTGCATGCGCCAAGGCGGTTTTTCCAGAATCAGGCAACCGGTAGTTAATCGAGGCACCATTGGTGACCAGTGCCGAACAAAAGAGGCAAGGAGCGATCAGGCGGGCTAGCAGTTCGATACCACTCATCGGCAGGGTTTGAGGGATTCTAGGAGAACATTAGGTACAAGGCAATAGGGGACGACGGGAATCTAAGACGACAGTTGGGAGGGATGTCATATAGACAATTCGGCCACGCGCCGCGAATGGGTCCTGACACGGTTCTGGCTCTCAGAGGCCTATTCTTATTCACTGCGCGTTAGTCCGCCAAACCGCCCTGATAACACTCTGTCCCATGAGTCACGTAGCTTATACTGCGCAAGGAGCTGTCGGCTATCGCTGAAATGCCAAATTTCCAGTTCTGATGTAGTGGGATCATGGACCAACACGCTTCTTTTAGTTTGCCCATATTGGACTGCCGTTAGCAGGCGTGAACTCTTTCTCCATCCACTATAGGTAAGTTGTAGGAATGGCTGACCAGGTCGGCTGATTAAGAGGTTGGCCTCACCGGTGGAATTATCGTAGAGGATAATGTCATCGTTGGAATCACCCGCGAAATCCCCAGCGATCGCAGCGCTCCAGGTCGTGCTCCATCCCGTGTAGGTCTGGACATAACTCATGGAATTGTCACTAATTCGGCGTATTTCTGATTCACCAGTTGTGTCGTCATAGAAAAGTAGTTCGCTAGTGTCCTGAGAGTCCGCCTCCTCGGTGGTGAAGTTGCCGGCGAGAATAAACTTCCAAGTTTGCCTCAAACTTTGGAAAGGCTGAATTAAGTTCATCTGGTCACTTGATAGATCCCAAAGTTCTGCATCCCCTGTTTCCCTGGAATAGAAGAGAAGATGGTCCTTACCACTTCGACGTATCGGAACAATTGAAGACCAATTCTTGCGGAGCCCGGTATGAGTAATTTGCACATACTTATCGCGCGTGCTTACGACGTTTGCTTCTCCTGCCTCCGGGTCATATAAGAAGACTTCCGCCTTCTCTCTCCCTGAGAAGTTTCCTGATGCCAACAGCCGCCATGATTTGCGCCAATCTCGATAATTCTTTTCGCAGCCGCTAAGCAGAGATCTATACCTCCCAATGCCTTGTCCAACCGTATACAGCAACAAATCCTCGGTGATTGGGTAGTGTGTTATGGTCCTAACAATTGTCCTCCGCAGCCACGCTGCAAAGTAATCGTTCAGTCCTATTCCTACTTTGCTATCAAAAATATCGAACAGTCGCGTTTTCAGTTTGACGGATTCTTGATGAAGGTTCTCTGGGAAATTTCTGCTGTGATAATCAACATAAAGATTTAACGGGGCACCTGCGTTGCTGGCGATGATAGACGCTGCGCATCCAACGGTCAGGTGATCCTTATGATCATCGCGGTTAATTTCTGGATCCGGGTCTTGAGCGTTTATGGTCGGGACAGATGTTTCAGAGCTGTTCATTTCGATTTGAACGATGCTGTCGAGGGTCGAAACCAGATCCGCAAATGAATCATAGCTGGTGAGTTCATCCGTCTCCTCCTTACCGAGGGAGTCAACGGTACGTATTCCGAGGTGTAGGCGTTCAAGGGTTTGGTAGTTTGATATTGGAAATCCTTCACCGGTGTCATGGGTTGCAACCGGTAGGCGAAGATAATAGGAAACCGTATTTTGGTAAGAGCGTTTACATATTGGGTGGCCATTTAGCGTCGTCCATGAACAGTGCTCCGCCGCTAAGGTCACTCCATTACCACCAGCCAAGGATTCGATAGACAGTTGATTCCCATCCTCCCACTTTGCCCAACGGCCATCCGATGCTGCACCTAACTGGACAAACACTACCCGGTGGTTTGCCTGGACGTCCGCATATGCTCTATCACCCATAAAGAGCTGCCAATCATCTGCATGCGCGACTATATAGAAGTCCGTCTGGATAGCCATGGCGTGTGAGGCGATCATTGGGCAGGAATAAACGAGGCAGGAATAAACGCAGAGTATCAGGCTTAGCGGTTTCATGGAAGTCCATCTCTTCGCCACGCGTCGGTTCATTTGTTTTGGTAAGGCATTCCATCGGTGTTGATCCTGAGATCCGGCAGCATGAGCTTCAAACAGGCATCCACCTCCTTACGTTCTAATGAGAACGCTTTCCGCCGCATCCTAGCGTCGCTGATAGGGAACCTCAAGACGTAGAATGCGGAACGAGAACGAACTACGCCGGTAGATCTTCTACGATTGGCCCTACTTTTTCAAATGGGCGAGGTCTATCGCACGGTCAGGTGCGATGAGGGGTGAGGGAAGGGGAGCCGCGGCACGAGCTGGCCCGCCACGCGTCGCGAAATGGTTCCTGACACCTTTTGTTTCCGCCATATCTCGATTTATAGATCTATTCCAAGTATTCTTTAGCATAGCCGCTCAAAGCATACATCTTTGAAAGTAACCTCTTAATGACTTACAAGCTGACTAACTCGTTATCCATATACATATCCATTGCACTTCTGATCGGAATTTCGGCGTGTGTATCAGCTGCCAAAGGGCCCTTCTTCCAGGAAGCTAATGGGACTAATCCGGCGAAGGGGCGACAATCTACCTTTACTCACAATACATACCCGGCATGGGAATTTTAGGAGGATATAGAGTTAACGCTAACGGATCGTTCGTCACGAAGCTGGTCGATGGGGGATATTATGTGTTCCAAGTCGACAAGGGTAAATTGACACTGGAGGTGGAAGATCCTCTCAGAACAACTATTCCCCTCTACCTAGAGGTTGCACCCGGTAACTCCTATTTTGTCAGGCCGTATATTTTTAAGACAGGACGTCATAGTCAGATGATTGAGCTCCGTGAGGTCATCGATAGGGATACCGCAATTAATGAAATTACTCCTTGCCGGCTCATTATTAGTTGAGGACCCGCCACGCGCCGCGAAATCGTT
>Ga0207648_10000251_pt1 | contig 58026 bp, 55 predicted proteins | sample KBSMisM32_FD_184310 | JGI IMG/M metagenome (GOLD analysis project Ga0207648, IMG submission 184310) | Miscanthus rhizosphere microbial communities from Kellogg Biological Station, Michigan, USA - KBS Miscanthus M3-2 (SPAdes) (version 2) | ecosystem: Host-associated > Plants > Roots >...
GGTAGCCACTTGAACGCTGCTCGCCTGCGCGGCGCGCGTCGGCAACGATGCGGTCGAGTTTCGACTGGTCGGACTTGGAATTCAACTGTGGCCTCCGGACTGCGCGAGCTGGCGGTGCACCATCGCAAGATCGTGCGCCGCGCCCATCGCGGCGAAGGAATCGCGTGCGGCTGCGAGCTCCGATCGGGCGGCCGCCTGCGCGCTGGCATCTCCATGCACCAGAGTCAACACCGCACGGCGGCACAATACTCGACCCAGCTCCAAGCGGCTGCCGATCTCTTCGAACAGGGCGACTGCGCGGCTGAACGCGTGTAGCGCTTCCGTGGACCGCTCCTGCGCCGCAAGAATCTGGCCGTGGACGCGACAGGCGATACCGAGGTAATGCGGTGACGCGGCGAATTCGCCGATCTCGATGGCCTGGCGCACCATGCGCGCGGCCTCGTCGACGCGGCCCGCGTGCAGAAAGGCCTCCGCCGCGCATCCCAGCATCAGGTTGCGGGACAGCGCGTTTTCGGTCTCCCGCACCAGCGGGACGTACTGCTCGTACCAGCGCATCGCATCGACGACGTCGCCACGCTGCATTGCAGCCCGGCCCGCCGCGTGCAGCGCCCACGTCGTCAGAACCAGCTGGTCCAGTCCCTGCGCGCGCGCCCAGCCCCGTTCGGCATGCATCCTTGCCGCATCGTCGTCGCCCAGGTCCGCCGTGACGATGGTGAGCATTGGATCGAGCCACGTCGCCAGCCGGGTTTCGCCGATCTGCCCGCACATCTCCAACGTTGCCTCTGCGACCTGACGCGCAGCAACCAGTTCACCGGTGCCATGCAGGGCCTGCACGGTGGCAAAGCCGGCCCATGCCGTCCGCGCCAGCGACCCGCTCTTCGCGGCAAACTCGCGGTCGCGCTCGGCATAGGCGAGCGCATCCTTCCAAAGACCTCGGCCGGCGCAATTCTCCGCCAGGAATTCATAGCCGTTGGCGATCGAGTGCGGAAAATTCTTGCGTTCGCCGAATTCGATGCTCTTGCGCGCCCAGCGATTGCTCTCGGGGTAGGTCAGCATGTGCTGGTTGGCGCCGGCCAGGAAGGAATAGATTGCCGCCAGCGTCGCGGCGTCATCGAGCGGTTCCGCCAGTTGCCGGGCCCGTTCCAGAAATTCGATGGCTTTGCGTTGCTCTGTCCGGTAATGGTAGTAGCGGCCCATGAATGCCAGTGACAGCGCCAGCTCATTCGTCTGCGTGCCCGGATCGAGCTCGGCCAGCGCCGCTTCGAGAAACGGGAGCCCGCGCGCGTCGCCGACCTGGCAGTACACGCTGCCGATCCTTGCCTTCAGCGCGGCACGATCGGCGGGCGCGCTCACGCGCGCGAGTGCCTGCTCGAAACCCTCGACCGCGGGTTGCGTGGTTCCACGCGAATCGTGAACGTCCCCGATTTGCTCGTACACGTGCGCGAGCACGTCTTCACGATGCAGCGCTTCGGCCGACTCCCGTGCCTGGTCCAGGAACTTGAGCGCCTCGTCCAGCGCGAACACGCGCATGGCATTGCGCGCCGCGCGCTGCGCATAGGCGAGCGATCGCGGCAGGTCCCCGGCCTGCATGAAATGGTGCGCGAGATCCTGCGCATGCTGGTCGGCGCCCGGTCCCGTCACCTCGCCGTCGCGCACGGACGCGTCGTAGGTCTTTTCCAGCGCCTCGCCGATGCGCTGGTGCAGGCGCCGGCGGCGAATGGGGTTCAGTTCTTCATAGAGCACTTCGCGGATCTTGTCGTGCGTGAACGCGAAGTTGTCGTCGCCGCCCCCGGAAGTCGCCCCCGGACCGCCGCTGCCCGCGCGGATCAGCTGCGCGGCGGTCGCTTCGTCGAGCGCATCGAGCAACGCGTCTTCGCCGGCCGCGGAAACGGCGGCCAGCTCCCGGAATGGGAAGACCTTGCCCAGCGCGGCGGCCGTGCGCAGCGCGTCCACCGTCGGTTCTGAAAGCCGCGTGAGCCTTCGTCCGATCGCTTCCTTCACGCTCTGCGGAATCGCCAGCTCGTGCGTCTCCTTGCGACCCCAGCGGTCCCCGTCGCGATAGATCTCACCCTGCTCGATCAGCGACTTGATGACTTCCTCGACGAAGAATGGATTGCCTTCGGTCTCGCGGTAAAGCGCTTCCGCCAATTCGTCCGACACCGTGGTGACGCCGAACAGCGTCGCCAGCAGCGTCCCGGTGTCGGCGCGGGTCAGGCGGGAGAGCGCAATGCGCGTTCCCAGCCGCTCGCGGTTCCATTCCACCAAGGCACCCGCCAGCGAATGCGTGCGATCGAGTTCGATCTCGCGGTACGCGACCAGGAAGAGGACGCGATCGTTGCGCAGATGCCGCAGCAGGTAATGCAGCAGCGACAGCGTGCCCTGGTCCGCCCAGTGAACGTCGTCGATGAACAACAGCAAGCCGCGCTCCGCAGCGAGGCCGCGCAGGAAGCGCGCGGCGTTGTCGAACAGGCGCATCCGTTCCTCGCTGGGCGACAGCGGCGCATTGGGTGTGAGCGCGCCCAGCTTGGCTTCGATCTCAGGTGCGAACTTGGCGATTTCGGGCGCCGTGGCGCCGAGCGCCGCGCGCAACTGTTCCACACCTTGCCGGCGCGTCCACTCGCGGAACGCTTCGACGAAAGGCAGGTACGGCGTGGTGGCCTCATACTCGTAGCAGCCACCGCGCAGCAGCGTCGCGCCGCTTTTTTGCGCATGCGCCACCAGATCCTGCGCCAGCCGCGTCTTGCCGACGCCCGGCTCGCCCGACAGCAGCACCAGCTGCCCGCGCGCCTGCTGCGCGTTGGCCCAGTATTCGCGCAGCTGCGCCGCTTCGCTGCCACGTCCGACCAGTTGTCCACGCACCAGCTGCGATAGGGCCGTGGGATTCGCAGCGGCAACGTCCTCCACCAGCAGCGGCGGAAACGCCGACGGAAGATCGGCGGCGACGAATTGGTAGATGGTTTCCGCTTCCGCTATGCCGCGCAGCTTGTGCGCACCAAGGTCGCGCAGCGTCGTTCCCGCGGGCAGCGCCTGCCGGACGCGGTCCGCCGCGGCCGACGACAGCAGCGTCTGTCCGCCGTGCCCCGCGGACATGACGCGCTGCACGCGCGCCAGTGTCAGCGACGAGTCGTACTCGCCGCCGCGCGCTTCTACGCTGCCGGTGTGCAGCCCCATCCGTACGCGCACCGCACCGACGTCGCCCCAGCGCTCCTCGTGCAGCGCGCGCTGCGCGTCGAGCGCCGCCTCCAGAGCGTCGCCGGATTCCTCGAACGCGGCGCAGAAGCCGTCGCCCTGAACCTGGAACACGTGACCGCGATGCGCGCCGATGGAGCGTTGCAGTAACGCGTTGTGGCGGACCAGCGCTTCCTTCATTGCCTCGGGGTGGCGTTCGAACAGGCGCGTCGACCCTTCGATGTCGGTGAAGAGAAACGTGACTGTGCCGCTGGGCAGGGCGCTCATGGGAATTCGAGTCTGCCATTAGTCGGGTTCGCGCGCCACCGGAGCGGGTCGCAAAGCCCGTTATACAATGCGCGTCCCTTCCATCCCCGGCAGCCGCGGCATTTCGCGACGCGTCGTCGGTGGCATTGTCTGCATCCTTTTCGAGTGCGCCATGTCCTTTGTACAACGCCTGCAAGCGCTGCCGCCGGAGACTCTTAAGGATCTGCGTCGCGGCATCGAGAAGGAAAGCCTGCGCGTGCGGCCGGACGGCAAGCTCGCGACCACGCCGCATTCAACGCGGCTGGGCTCGGCGTTGACCCACCCGCACATCACGACGGACTTCAGCGAGTCGCAGCTCGAGCTCATCACCGGCGTCCACCGCAATGCGGAGGATTGCCTGAGGGAGCTGACCGAGATCCACCAGGTGGTGTATCGCGCGATCGGCGACGAGCTGCTGTGGTGCGCGAGCATGCCCTGCGGGCTGCCCGGCGATAGCTCCATACCGCTCGGCCAGTACGGCACGTCCAACGTGGGCCGCGCGAAGCACGTCTATCGCACCGGCCTGTCCTATCGCTACGGCCGGCGCATGCAGACCATTTCCGGCATCCACTACAACTTCTCGCTGCCGGGCGCGCAGTCGAACGACGCGTATTTCGCGCTGATCCGCAATTTTCGCCGTCACTCGTGGCTGCTGCTGTATCTTTTCGGCGCGTCTCCCGCAGTGTGCTCGAGTTTCGTCGCCGGACGTCCGCACGAGTTGCAGCGCCTTGGCGAAGGCACGCGTTATCTCCCGTACGCGACTTCGCTGCGGATGGGCCGCCTCGGCTACCAGAGCGACGCACAGTCCTCGCTCCAGGTAAGTTACAACAGCCTCGAAAGTTATGCGGCGTCGCTGCAGGACGCGCTCACCCGTCCATACCGGCCCTATGAGGATATCGGCGTTCGCACCGGCGACGACTACCGCCAACTCGCCACCAGCATGCTGCAGATCGAGAACGAGTTCTACGGCACGATCCGTCCCAAGCGCGTGATCCGGCCGGGCGAGCGTCCGCTGCACGCGCTGCGCGAGCGCGGCGTCGAGTACGTCGAGGTGCGGCTCATGGACCTCGATCCATTCTGCCCTATTGGCATTACCCTTGGCACCCTGCACTTCCTCGACGTGTACCTGCTCAATTGCCTGCTGCGCGACAGTCCGCCCGATACGCCCGAGGAACTTGGCGCCATCGTGCGCAACAAGCGGCGGGTCGCCGAGCGCGGCCGCGAGCCGGGACTCAAGCTCGCCAACGGATCGCGGGAGGTTCCGCTGGGCGAGTGGGGTGCGGAGGTGCTCGCGGAATGCGCGCCCATCGCGGAGGCGCTGGATGCCGCAACCGGGTCCCGCGCGCATCGCGACGCGATAGCCGCGGCGGTCGCCGCCCTTCACGATCCTGTCGCCACGCCATCGGCACGGGTTCTCGACGCCATGGCGCGCGATTACGAAAATTCCTACGTCCGCTTCGTCCTGGCTCAGTCGGCGGCGCATCGCGACACCATTCTCAATCTGCCGCTCGCCGCCGACGTCGGCGCGCATTTCGCGCAATTGGCCGAGGAGTCGCTCGCCAGGCAACACGCCATCGAGGCCGCGGACACGTTGCCGTTCGACACGTTTCTCGAGCGCTACCTTTCCCCGGCCAGCCTGAACGTCTGACGCGCCTCGCGCATGAAACGATTCGAAACCATCGTGCTGGGCTTGGGCGCGATGGGCAGCGCCGCTGCGTGGCAGCTGGCGCGCCGGGGCAATTCCGTCCTCGGCATCGACCGCTTCGCGCCGCCGCACGAACACGGCTCGACGCACGGCGACACCCGCATCACGCGACTGGCGATCGGAGAAGGCGCGCAGTACACGCCGCTCGCGATGCGCTCGCACCAGATCTGGCGCGAGCTCGAGGGCGAGACCGGCAGCACGCTGCTCGTGGCTCACGGAGGCCTGGTCCTGTCCAGCAAGGCGCGGACGTCGCAGTGCCACACCGACGACTTCTTCGCGAACACGGTCGCAGCCGCGGAGAAGTACGGCATCGAACACGAAATCCTGGATGCGCGGCAGGTCCGGCGCCGGTTTCCCCAATTCCGGATTGCCGACGACGAGTCGGGTTACTTCGAGCCCGGCGCCGGTTTCGTGCGACCCGAAGAATGCGTTCGGGTGCAGCTCGCGCTGGCCGCGCAACACGGAGCGGAGCTGCATCGGGGCGAAGTCGCGACGGCATTCGACGCTTCCGACAACGGTGTCACGGTCACCACCGACCGCGACACGTACGCGGCCGACGCACTGATCGTCGCCGCGGGCCCGTGGCTTCCGGGACTCGTCGATGCATCGCTCTCCCGGCATTTCACGATCTACCGGCAGGTGTTGTGCTGGTTCGATATCGACGGTCCTGTCGGGCCGTTCCTGCCGGCGAATTTTCCGGTCTTCATCTGGGAACTGCAGGGACGACCGCAGGGCATCTATGGCTTTCCGGCCGTCGACGGCACCCGCGGTGGGCTGAAGGTGGCCACCGAAAGTTACTTCGCGGCGACCACCCCTGAATCGGTCGAGCGCCGAGTGTCCGACGGTGAAGTGCGCGCGGTATACGACGACTATGTCGCCCCTTACATTTCGGGTCTGAGCAGCCGATGCGTGAAGGCCACGACGTGCCTGTACACGGTCACGCCGGATTTCGGCTTCGTCATCGACGCGCTTCCCGGCGCGACGCGAGTCGTCGTCGCGTCGCCGTGCTCAGGTCACGGCTTCAAGCATTCGGCGGCGATCGGCGAGGCGCTGGCGCAACGTGTGATGGATGGCGCGGCCCGCATCGACCTGGGCGCCTTCTCCCTGACGCGTTTTGGTGCATGAGGCGCCGGCGCGACGTCGCAACATTGTGGCCAAGCCCGGCCGAGTTTCGTACACTGGCGCACCGGTGAAGGCGGTCCAGCCGCGGGAGTGGCCTCGATGCCCGTGTTGCAGCATTCGATAGCGTTCCTGCGCAGGCATCCGCTGCTCGCGTTCCTGCTGATGGGCGCGTTCTTCCTGTTGTCCGGCACCGTTTCCATCAACCTGTACGTCGTGCTGATGGCCAACATCGACCTCTTCCGCATGTACGGCGCGCAGGTGATCGAGGACGGCGCGTTGCGACAGCTGGTCGAGATCCTCGGCGCGGCTTTCTTCAGCATACTGTTCTTCGTGCTCTTCGTCGTCTGCGAGCGCGTCGTGGTCGGCCACCTTACGACGTCGCTGCGCGACGCGCGCGATCCTCCGCCACCTTGACCCGCTTTCGCGCCTCTTCCACCTCAAGGAGATTGTCATGTTCGGATTGACGCAGCTCGGTGTTGTCCATACCGCCATCAGCCTCATCGCGGTGGCCGCTGGCGTCATCGCATTTTTCCGCTATGGCAGGATTCCGGCAGGCTTGCCGGTGGGCAAGGTGTACTTCTGGACCACCGTCCTGACGTGTCTGACGGGATTCGGCATCTTCGAGCACGGAGGCTTCGGCAATCCGCACATCCTCGGGATCATCACGCTTGTCGTACTAGGCATCGCTTGGGTCGCCGGACGCACGTCGCTGTTCGGCCGCGCCTCGGCCTACGTCGAGACGATCAGCTACACGGCGACCTTCCTCTTCCACATGATTCCCGCCGTCACCGAAACGACCACGCGCCTGCCGCTCGGCGCGCCGCTGCTGCCCAACGCCGATGCGCCCGAGCTCAAGACCGCGGCCGGCGTCCTGTTCGTGCTGTTCCTGGCGGGCGCCGCATGGCAGGTGGGGCGGTTGCGCGGAAAGGGAACGGCGCCTGATCGCGCGTCATCCGTCCTGGGGTAACGAAGTCCGCGGCTTCGGCGCTTCCGCCTTGACGTCCGACTCGAACAGTTCCTGAAGCTGCGCTGCCGCCTGCGCGGCCGTTTGGATCAGTTGCGCCTCATCCTGGCGCACCGCGTATTGCGCTTCGAGCTGGCGCGCGTCGTGTTCGCGGAACAGCTGCACCGCGCGCAATGCCTGCGCCGGCTCGAGTCCGAGTTGTTCCAGCGCATGCCGCGCCGTTTCCAGGCTCGACAGCAGCGTCTCGCGCTCGATCGCCTCGATGTCAAGGTCGCGCAAGCGGTAGTAATGCACGCGATTGCGCGCGCGCGCCAGTATCGGCAGGTCGGGAAAGTGCTTGCGCACGAGCGCCGCTGTCTTGACCGACGCCTCGACGTCGTCGATGGCCAGCACGAAGAGCTTGGCGTCACGCGCCTTGGCCGATTCCAGCAATTCCAGCCGCGACGCGTCGCCGTAGTACACCTTGTTGCCGAACTTGCGCACGAAGTCGACCTGCTGGTAGCTGACTTCGAGCGCAGTGAACGGAATGCCCGCCATGCGCAGCACGCGCGACACGATCTGTCCGTAGCGTCCATAGCCGGCGATGATCACCGGATTGCCCGGTCCATCGATGAGATCGAATTCCGGGGGTTTCCTGCGATCGAGCCAACGCTCGAGCAAGCGCTCATGCAGGACGAACGACAGCGGCGCGAGCAGCATCGAGACCGTGACCACCAGCACGAGGAACTGCGCGGTTTCGCCGCGCAGGATTCCCGTGGCCTGTGCCGCCGTGAACAGCACGAACGCGAATTCGCCACCTTGCGCGAGCAGCACTGCGATCCGTTGCGCGTCCTCGTTGCGGGTGCCCGTCGCGCCGGTGATTGCCCAGAGCAGCGCGGCCTTCGCCAGCATCAGGCCGACCGCCGCGGCAAGCACCGGCAGCGGATGCGCCGCCAGGTAGGCGAGATTGGCGCTCATCCCGACGGCCATGAAGAACAGGCCGAGCAGCAATCCCTTGAACGGCTCGACGTCGGCCTCGAGCTCGTGCCGGAATTCCGAATCGGCGAGCAGCACGCCGGCGAGAAACGCGCCAAGCGACATCGACAGGCCGATCTCTTCCATCAGCAACGCCGCGCCGAGCACGACCAGCAACGCCGCACCGGTGAATATCTCGCGTCCGCCGAAGCGCGCGACGATCTTCAGCAACGGCCGCACGAGCACGCGGCTCACGATGACGACGAGCGCGATCGCGGCAATGCCGCCCGCCGCAAGCGCCCACGGGTTGGGCGCACCTGTGCGTTCCGGCGCGAGCAACGGCAGCAGCGCAATGAGGGGAATCACCGCCAGGTCCTGGAACAGCAGGATCGCGAATGCGCGGCGCCCGCTCGGGCTGCTCAATTCGCCGCGCTCCCCGAGCCACGCCAGCACGATCGCCGTCGACGACATTGCGAGCCCGAAACCCACGACCGTCGCCGCCTGCCATCCCAGTCCCTGCCATTGCGCGATGCCGGTCAGCACGGCTCCCGTGACGAGCACCTGCGCGCCACCGAGACCGAACACGGGTTGCCGCAATGCCCACAGGCGCGAAGGCTCCAGTTCCAAGCCAACCAGGAACAGCAGCAGCACGACGCCCAATTCCGCGAAATCCAGCGTTGCTTCCGCGTGCGGTACGACGCCCAAACCCCACGGGCCGATGATCGCGCCCGCGGCGAGATAACCCAGCACCGCGCCCAACTTCAGCCGGCGAAACAGCGGAACGACGACCACCGCAGTGGCGAGGAAGATGGCGGCTTGCGCAAGAAAAGTCATGCCGGCCTCGGAGCAGCGGTGCCCGTCCGGGCGCGGATTTCCCTTTTCGTCGCTTCGACCCGATCTTGTTCGGCCTGGCAGCGCGGACCGGAAAACTCCGCCTGGAGGGCATCCAGGAAGACACGAGTCCGGGCGGGCATCAGCCGCCTCCCGGGGAAGACGGCCCATGCAGGCACCAGCGGCAGACTCCAATCGGCAAGCACCGGCACAAGCTCTCCGATCCGCACGTACGGTTCCACGAAGTGGTCACTTACACTCGCGATCCCCGCCCCTGCGCGGGCGAGCCGGATCAGCAGTTCGGGCGAATTGGCGGTGGCGCGGCCGGGTGGGATCCCCTCCCAGCGTTGGTCGTCGCGGATCATAACCCATGGCATCGGCTCGCCGTTTCGCTGCAGCAGCCGCAACGCATCGTGTTCCATCAGTGCTTCAGGTTCGGATGGTGTACCGCGTCGGGCCAGATAGTGCGGCGAGGCGTAGAGGCTTGTCGAGAACACCGCCAGCCGTCGCGCAGCCAGCGACGCGTCGTCGGTAAGGTCCCCCATGCGTATAGCGACGTCGAAATTCTCTCCGATCAAATCGACCCGCCGCGACGTGAGGTCCAGTTCAAGCGATATCTCCTTGTATTTGTCAATAAATGTCGCCAAAAGTGTGCTTATAACGACTGTTACAAAATCGCTGGGCATGGACACCCTCAAGCGTCCGCTTGGCTGGATTTGCCGGTTCTGGGCGAGTTGCGTAGCCGCCTCGACCTCCGCGACGACCTGGTGGGCATGCTCCAGAACGCTATGGCCAAAATCGGTTAACGAAAGCTTTCGCGTGGTACGAAGCAGCAGTCGTTCCCCGAGCACCGCTTCCATAGCCGCAACGCGGCGCGACACCGTCGATTTGGGCAGCCCGAGACGTTCGGCCGCGCGGGTGAAACTGCCCTCATCGGCGACGCGCGCGAAGAGCAGTAGGTCGTTAGCTTCCAGTGCTGGAGTCATACAATTGTTCCACTAACGCAACAATGTTATCCATTTCAGCGTCTTCTGGTTTCCCATTGGGATAATTATAGTGTGTTGGACATACCGGTCAACCCAAGGAGCGACCATGAACATCCTGCAAATCAATTCCAGCGCCCGGATCGGAAACTCGCAATCGACCAAGCTCGCAAGTTCTCTGGTCGAGCGCTTACGGACTGACCATCCGGAAGCGACGTTGACCGTGCGCGACCTTTCCCGCACGCCGCACCCGTCACTCGATGAATCCGCGCTGCAGGCGCTGTTCACGCCCGCCGACCGACGTACGCCGGAACACAATGCACGCGTCGCGCTGGACGATGCCTTGATTGCCGAGATTCAGGCCGCAGATGTGGTGGTGCTGGGCGTGCCGATGTACAACTTCGGCGTCCCGGCGCAACTCAAGAACTGGATCGACGCGATATCGCGGGCGCAGGTCACGTTTCGCTACACCGCCAATGGGCCGGAAGGACTGCTCAAGGGCAAGAAGGTCTACGTGGCGTTGACCCGCGGGGGCAAGTACCGCAATACGCCTGCCGACACCCAGGTGCCGTATCTGCGGACCATCTTCGCATTCCTGGGCATGAACGATGTGCAGTTCGTCTATGCGGAAGGCTTGGCGATGGGTGCTGCGGCCGAGCAGAATGCACTTGCATCAGCGCGTTCGCAAATCGAGGAGCTGTTCGCAAATGAGGGTTCGCAAATGAGGGTGGCCGCGTGAAGTCGGCAGCATGAAGGTCGCCGCGTGAGGGCGGCGGCCCGACCCGAGACAATTGAACTACGCAATCATTGAAGGAGAACTGCATGACCACGACGATCGCCCGCCCGCTGCAAATCGAAGCCGTCACGCGTGCGCGTGCCGTCGAGCAGCTCGTCACCGGGCAGCCGACGTCCGACGGTGCGGGCGTCAAGCTCACGCGCGTGCTGACACAGCAATTTCAGCGCAGGCTCGACCCGTTCCTGATGCTCGACGCCTTCGGCACGGACAATCCCGACGACTATATCGGCGGGTTTCCCGATCATCCGCATCGCGGCTTTGAAACCGTGACGTACATGATCGCGGGGCAGATGCGCCATCGCGACAGCTTCGGCCACGAAGGCCTGCTGCGCAACGGTGGCGTGCAGTGGATGACTGCCGGCAGCGGCATCGTCCACTCGGAGCTTCCCGAACAGGCCGATGGCCGGATGGAGGGCTTCCAGCTCTGGCTCAACCTGCGTTCGCGCGACAAGATGCGCGCGCCCTGGTATCGCGACATCCAGAGCGCGGAGATTCCGGAGTTCACTACGCCCGACGGCGTGACCGCGCGCGTGATCGCGGGGCGCAGCCACGGCGTGGGCGGTGCCATGGAACGCGAAGTCACCGAGCCGCTCTACCTCGACCTGCAGGTACCGGCGGGGGCGACCTTCGCGCACGCGCTTCCGGCGAAGTTCAACGCCTTCGTCTACGTCTATCGCGGCGCCGTGGATATCGCAGGCACGCGCGTGCCGGCGCAACGCATGGCGATTTTGAAGAATGCCGCGGACAGCGACGGCGTGGTGCTGCGTGCGGCCGAACCGGCGCGCGTGTTGCTGATCGCCGGCCTGCCGCTGAACGAGCCCATTGCGCAACACGGACCGTTCGTCATGAACACGCGCGATGAGCTGATCGCCGCCGTGCAGGACTACCAGGCCGGGAAATTTGCCGCGGCGCCCCAAGGCGCCTGATCTCTTTGTCGGGGTGGAATCGCTGGCGCCAAGCAGCGCGCAGCGATCCCCCGACGAGGTCGTTTGGTAGCGCAGTTGGCGTGACGACTTTCGCGAACCACCGCCCCCGTGGCATACTTCTCCTTGTAGTGAACAGTCTGGAGTGGTCATGTCCGCGGGTGCACCCTCGTCCTCGACCCTGTTCCGCTGGACTACGCTGATCGTGGTCACGGCGAACCTCGCTTTCATCGCTGTTTACGGCGGGGTCGGGGAATTTCCGACGCTTGCCGAGGTGATGGCCGATTACGGCTACACCTTCGTGCCGGCCAAATTCGTCAAGGCGATGTGCGCGGTCCTGATGACCGCGGTCGTGTGTTTCTATATGGCCGCCCTGTGGCCCAGCCGACGCCGCCTGCACATCTACACCGTGTTGGTCGCTCCGGTCGCGGGGGCCAGCATTCTGGCCTCGTTCTGGCTCGTCGCGGCGAAGCATCGGGAAATCGGACTGTCGATGGCGCTCATCGCCGCGGGCGCCGCGCTGAGCGTCGCCATGTTCGTGCGCGTGGCGTCGGCTACCCCGACGCGGCATTCGCTCTGGCTCCGCGTGCCGTTCAGCCTCTATCTCGGCGCAATGACCATGGCGCTTCTGATGGCCCTCGCCCAATGGATGAATGCCGGCGGCACATTGGCCACCAACACCTTGCCGCCGGATGAAGTGACTGCCGCACTTCTTGCGATCGCAGTTCTGGCGGGAGGATACGTCGCGCTCCGCTATAGCGATTTTGTCTATCCCGCAGTGATTGCATCGGGCATGGGCGCCATCTTCGTCGCGCAGCGGGCTCAGGATCCCTACGTCGCTGCCGCCGCGCTCTCAGTCTGCGTTGGAATGCTATTCGTGACCGGACTTGCCGCCGTGGCGCAGGCGCGGATGCCGCGAGGCGATGCCGGTGACAAGGCTGCGCGCCACATCAAGCCAAGGAGCGGGCCAGAGAAGCCGGATGCATGGGGATACCAATTGGAAGGGAACTCGTCGATCATGCGGTTCTGACGATGCGTCCGTGCGTCTAAATTCCGGAGAACCCGATGAACGAAGAGACATTCAACTTGAGCATTCGCAAGTTCCTGAAAATGGTCGGCGTGAACTCGCAGCGCGAAATCGAGCAGGCCGTCGCCAAGGCCATCGCCAGCGGTGAGGCCAAAGGCACCGAAGTTCTTCCCGCCAAGGTGACACTGCGCGTCGCGGGAATCAATCTCGACGTCGCGTTCGACGGCGAGATACGGCTGGAATAGGCGTCCGGCGGTACCTGCGGCCGTGTCACGGCCCGGGCGCGTGCCGCAAACGCGCCGCACCGGCGAAAATGCGGCTCAGCAGCGGCCAGAACAGCAGGATGAACGCCAGCGTCGTTATCGACCCGACCAGTCCATTGGACCAGAAGACGCGCATGTCGCCACCCGCCCCGATCATCGCCAGGCGGAACGCGTCCTCGCTGCGGTTGCCCAGGACGAGCGCCAGCGTGAACGGCGCAAGCGGTACACCGATCTTCTTGAATACATAGCCCACGACGCCGAACAACAGCATCAGCCATACGTCGAACATGGCGTTCTGGATCGCGTAGGCGCCGATGGCGCAGGACACCAGGATCATCGGCGCCACCGCCGCGAACGGGATGCGCAGGATGGACGCGAAGATCGGCACCGTGGTGAGCACGATCACCAGCCCGACGATATTGCCGAGATACATCGAGGCGATGAGGCCCCATACGAAATCCTTGTGCTCGACGAACAGCAGCGGACCGGGATTCAAGCCCCAGACCATGAGGCCGCCGAGCAGGATCGCCGCGGTGCCCGATCCGGGGATGCCCAGCGCCAGCATCGGCAGCAGCGCCGCCGTCCCTGATGCGTGCGCCGCCGTTTCGGGCGCGAACACGCCCTCGATACGGCCCTTGCCGAAGCTCGCCGGATCCTTCGAGAATCGCTTGGCGAGGTTGTAGCCCATGAACGACGCCGCAATCGCGCCCCCGGGCGTGATGCCGAGCCAGCAGCCGATGGCCGACGATCGCAACAGCGTGACCCAGTAGCGCGGCAGCTCCTTCCACACTTTGAGCACCACGCGCAGGCTGATCTTCGCGGAGTGTCCGCGCAGCGCCAGGCGTTCCTCCATCGTAAGCAGGATTTCGCTGATGCCGAACAGCCCGATTACCGCCACCAGGAAATTGACCCCACGCAACAGCGGGTCGAAGCCGAACGTCATGCGCAGTTGCCCGGATACCGTGTCCATGCCGATGGCAGCCAGCAGCAGGCCGAGCGCCATGGAGATGAGGGTCTTGTGCTTTTCCTCGCGGCCGAGGCCGACGAAGGAGCAGAACGTCAGGAAATAGACGGCGAAGAATTCCGGTGGGCCGAAGCGCAATGCAAAGCCCGCGATTCGGGGCGCCAGGAACGTGATCAGGATCACCGCGACGAGCGATCCGATGAACGACGACGTGAACGCCGCGGTGAGCGCCTCCGCGGCCTTCCCCTGCTGGGCCATCGGATACCCATCGAACGTCGTCGCCACCGACCAGGCTTCTCCCGGGATGTTGAACAGGATCGACGTGATCGCCCCGCCGAACAGTGCGCCCCAATAAATGCAGGAAAGCATCACGATTGCGGACGTCGGGTCCATCGTGAACGTGAGCGGCAACAGGATCGCGACGCCGTTCGGACCGCCCAAGCCCGGCAGTACGCCGACGAAGACGCCGAGCAGCAGGCCGATCATCATCAGCGTCAGCGTCTTCCAGGTCAGCAGCACGGCGAAGCCGTGGAGCAACAGCGTGATGGCCTCCATCGCGTCGGGACTCTAGCGACCGAAGAGCGCTTCGATCGGCCCCTTCGGCATGATCACGTCGAACGCCACGTCGAACGTCGCGAACATCGCGAACGCGAACACGAAACTGGTGAGCAGCGACTTCCACCACGCGATGCGGCCGATGAAGCGCATGAAGCCCGCGACCAGCAGGAAGCTCGCGACGTAGAGCCCGAGCCACTGCATTGCCGCGCAGAAGAGCAGCGTCGGGATGAACACCTGCGTCACGCGCCGCAACTGGTCGCGCGTGACGAAGGTCGGGGAAACTTCCTTGCGCTTGAGCAGGGTGATGCCGAGACCGAAGACGGACGCGCCGGCCAGGATGACGCACAGGTAGAACGGCAGGTAGCCCGACTGCGGACCATCCTTCGCCCATCCCATGCCGCTGCGCCAGTTGTCGAAACCCAGCAGCAGCGCCAGCGCGAGCAGCAGCACGTACACGACCACTTCCGCCGTTCGCGTGGTCGTCACCGCTGGTGAATCCGGCTCCGGCGCGGTCGGGTCGTCGACCGCGATTTCCTGCGCGCTAGGGGGCGACAAAACCGGCCTCGGTCATGAGGCCCTTGTTCAGCGTGTCGTCCTCCTCGAGAAATGTCAGCATGTCCTTGCCTGTGAGGAAGACCGGCTTCAACGCCTGCTTTTCCATGTAGTCCTTGTATTCCGCGGTCTGCGTCAGCTTGCGGAACAAGTCGACATAGAACGCCGTCTGCTCCGGCGTGGCCTTGCCGGGAAGGAACATGGCGCGCAGCATCAGGTACTGCACGTCCAGCCCCTCTTCCTTGCACGTCGGAATGTCGTTCCAGGACTGGGTGTCGGTGACCTTGGTCTTGTACGCGATGCGTTCCTTGTCGAACACGCATAGCGCGCGCACCTGGCCCGCGCGCCAGACCTCGAGATTTTCCGAAGGATTGTTGACGTTGGCCGCGGTGTGGTTACCGACGAGTTGGGTCGCGGCCTCGCCGCCCGACTTGTACGGCAGGTAGGCGAACCTCGCGCCGGTCTTCTTTTCGATGAACGCCGTGACGACCTGGTCCTCGCGCTTGCTGCCCGTGCCGCCCATCTTGAACGGCGGGTCGGCGCTCTTGGCCGCAGCGACAAATTCCTTCACGTTCTTGTACGGCAGCGTCACGTTGTCCCACAGGACGAACTGGTCCATCGCAATGACCGAAACCGGAGTGAGATCGCGCCAATTGAATGGAATCTTGGCGGCGAGGGGCAGCATGTAGATCAGCGAATACGCGATGAGGACTTTGTTCGGATCGCCCTCGCTGGACTTCATGTACATCAACGCCTCGGCGCCCGACGCGCCACCCTTCAGCGAGACGATTACCGGCTGTTTCATCAGGTTGTTCTTCTGGATCGCGGCCTGCATCATGCGCGCCATCTGGTCGGACGCCCCGCCCGCACCCGCGGCCACCACGATCTCGACGGGCTTGGTGGGTTCCCACGCCGCCACCGGCGCGCTCGCCAGCGCAATCGCCAACGCAACGCACGTTGTCTTCATGAATCCGTTCATGCCAGGTCCTCCATTTGCTGTTGGAAAGTGCGCAGTGCCAAGTCCATCCTAGGCCGCCCGTGCCAGCCCGGTTGCCGCAGACGCGGCCAGGTAATCCGTCGCCGCCAGGATGCCGCCCTTGCGGTGTGGAACTGCGGCCAGTTGCAGTCCCATTTCAACACCCGCGAGCGTGCCGCAAAGCATGAGGTCGTTGAAATAGCCGAGGTGCCCGATGCGGAACACCTTGCCCGACAGCTTGCCCAGGCCCTGGCCGAGCGACAGGTTGAAGCGGTCGAGGGCAATCTTGCGGAACGCGTCCGCGCTGTGGCCTTCCGGCATCACCACCGCGGTCAGCGCTGCGCTGTACTCGGCCGGATTTGCGCAGAGAATCTCCAGGTCCCACGCGCGCACCGCGCGCCGCGTAGCCTCGGCCAGACGCTCGTGCCGCGCGAAGACGTTTTCCATACCCTCGGCGAGCAGCATGTCCAGCGCCTCATGCAGGCCATAGAGAAGGTTGGTCGCCGGCGTGTAGGGAAAATAGCCGGTCGCGCTGATCGCCAGCTGGTCGCCCCAGTCCCAGTAGGATCGCGGCAGTCGTGCCGACTTTGCCGCGGCGAGCGCCTTCGCGCTGATCGCGTTGAACGACAATCCCGCCGGCAGCATCAATCCTTTTTGCGATCCCGCGACGGTCACGTCGACGCCCCACTCGTCATGCCTGTAGTCGAGCGACGCCAGCGAGGAAATCGAGTCGACCAGGAAGAGCGCCGGATGGGCGGCCCGGTCGATGGCCGCGCGCACGTCGGCGACATTGGTCGTGACGCCGGTCGATGTTTCGTTATGGACGACGCAGACCGCCTTGATCGCGCGCGCGTCGTCCGCCCGCAACCGCGACTCGATCTGCGCAGCCGGCGCGCCATGCCGCCAGTCGCCGGGAAGAAATTCCACCGCAAGGCCCAGGCGCTCGGCGAGGCGCCTCCAGAGCGTCGCGAAATGCCCGGTCTCGGCCATCAGCACCCGGTCGCCAGGCGACAGCGTGTTGACGAGCGCCGCCTCCCACGCGCCCGTGCCGGACGACGGATAGATGACCACGTCGGCGTCGGTACGGAACACTTTCTTCATTCCGGCGAGCACCGTTTTGCCGAGCGCGGCAAATTCGGGTCCGCGATGATCTATCGTGGGGTGGTCGATGGCCCGTAGCACGCGGTCCGGCACATTGGTCGGTCCGGGAATCTGCAGGAAGTGTCGGCCGGAGGGATGGCTGTCGAGCTTGAGCATGGGAAGCCTCGATGATCGGCGCTTGGGAAAAGGCTTGCGCGGCACCTGTCGGGTCTACAAAATAGCATGGCCGATGCGGCAGCGGCGCGCCAACGCGCGATACTCCGCCCATCGCCGCTCCGTCCCGACTTGCAGCGCCCCCCTTGAACGCCCCCACGCCGCAACCCCTGCTCTTCCAGCCGACGCGGGGCAATGCCGACCTCGCGGCGCGCCTGCGCCGGGCCGTCGCGGGCATGGTCATGTTCGATCCGGCGTCGCGCGGCCGTTACGCGACCGACGCGTCCATCTATCAAGTCGATCCTATCGGCGTTCTGGTGCCGTCCAGCGCCGCCGACGTGGAGGCCGCGCTCGACGTCTGCCGCGACCTGCGCGTACCCGTGCTGCCGCGGGGCGCCGGCAGTTCCCAGTGCGGGCAGACGGTCGGCGCGGCATTGGTGATCGACCACAGCAAGCATCTCAATCGCATCGTCGCGCTGGACAAGGACGCGATGACCGTGATGGTCGAGCCGGGCGTGGTGCTGGATCAGCTCAACGCGTGGCTGAAGCCGCACGGACTCTGGTTTCCGGTCGATGTCAGCACGTCGGCGCAGGCCACGCTGGGCGGGATGGCCGGCAACAATTCGTGCGGGTCGCGCTCGATCGCGTACGGCAACATGGTGCACAACGTCCATGCCGTCGATGCGCTGCTCTCGGACGGCACGCAGGCGCGGTTCGGGCCGGCGTCTGAAATGCAGTCGGCGTCGCCGCCAGTGCGGCGGCTTCTCGACGGCCTCGAGGCCATCGGCGCGCGCGAGCGCGACGAGATTGCGCTGCGCGTTCCGACGGTGATGCGTCGTGTTGGCGGCTACAACATCGACGTGTTCAATCCCCAAAGCGAGCGCCCTTATACGACGAACGGCAGCGTGAATTTCGCGCACCTGCTCGTCGGCAGCGAAGGCACGCTGGCGTGGACCCGCCAGCTCACGCTGAACGTGCGTCCGCTGCCGGCGCACCGCGCGCTGGGCGTGGTCAATTTCCCGTCGCTGTACCGGGCCATGCAATGCACGCAGAACCTGGTCGCACTGGGACCTTCCGCCGTCGAGTTGGTCGACCGGACGATGATCGAGCTGTCGCGCGCCAACCCCGCGTTCCGGCCCGTGATCGACGCCGCGCTGACGGGTGAACCGGAGGCGATCCTGCTCGTCGAGTTCACGGGCGGCGACGCGGACGGTCCTCTGCGGCGGCTGGATGACCTGGTCGCGCTGATGGGCGACCTGGGACTTCCCGGCAGCGTGATCCGGATGTCGGATGCCGCCGCGCAAAAAGCGCTGTGGGACGTGCGCAAGGCCGGACTCAACATCATGATGAGCCTGCGCGGCGACGGCAAGCCGGTGTCGTTCATCGAAGACTGCGCGGTGCCGCTGGCGCATCTGCCGGACTACGTCGACCGCTTGACGCAGATTTTCCGCAAGCACGGCACGCGCGGAACGTGGTACGCGCACGCATCGGTCGGGACGCTGCACGTCCGCCCCATCCTCGACATGCGCCGCGACGGCGCCGCGAAAATGCGCGCGATCGCCGAGGAAGCCAGCGCAATGGTGCGCGAATACAAGGGCGCGTTCTCGGGCGAGCACGGCGACGGCCTCGTGCGCAGCGAGTGGGTCGCGTGGCAGTTCGGTCCACGCCTGACGCGCGCATTCGAGGAGATCAAGGATCTGTTCGATCCCGCCGGACTGATGAACCCCGGCAAGATCGTGCGCGCATCACGCATGGACGACGCGTCGCTGTTCCGCTTTCCGCCCGGCTATCGCACGCTGCCGATCGCCACCGCGCTCGACTGGTCGGCGTGGAACGTGCAGAACGATCCGCTGACGGACACGGTATCGCCGCCGGGCACCGGAGGCGATCCCGCGCATGGCTTCGCCAAGGCCGTCGAAATGTGCAACAACAACGGCCATTGTCGCAAGTTCGACGCCGGAACGATGTGCCCCAGCTATCGCGTCACCCGCGACGAGGCGCATCTGACTCGCGGCCGCGCCAACACGCTGCGGCTGGCGCTGTCCGGGCAGCTCGGCCCGGACTTCGCGTCGCAATCGGTGCGCGATGCGCTCGATCTCTGCGTGAGCTGCAAGGGATGCCGCCGCGATTGTCCGACGGGTGTGGACATGGCGAAGATGAAAATCGAGTTCATGCACCACTGGCGGCAAGCGCACGGGCTCCGGTTGCGCGAACGCATGATCGCCCGCCTGCCGCACTGGGCACCGCGGGCGGCGGCAGTGCCCTGGCTATCCAATCTGCGCGACGTCATTCCGGGTGCCAAGCTCCTGGGCGAAAAATGCCTGGGGCTGGCCAGGCAGCGCACGCTGCCCCGCTGGCGCCGCGACACCTTTCTCGGCAACCGCTCCGCAGCGAGCGATCGCCAGCAGGAAGATGAAGCCGACGTCGTGCTTTTCGTCGACACCTTCACCAACTATTTCGAGCCCGAGAATGCGCGCGCCGCCGTTGCGGTGCTGCGCGCCGGAGGTTACCGCGTGCACGTCGCGCGCGCCGCCGCGGACGACGCGCAATCGAATCGACCGCTGTGTTGTGGCCGCACGTTCCTTGCAGCGGGGATGGTCGACGAAGCGAAGCACGAGGCGCGGCGCGTGGTGGCCGCGCTGGCGCCGCACGTCGCGCGCGGCGCCGCCATCGTCGGGCTGGAACCGTCGTGCCTTCTCACATTGCGCGACGAGTTTCTGGTGATGGGAATGGGGAATGCCGCACTGCGGCTGAGCGAAAGTTCGTTCCTGATCGAGGAATTCCTGGCTCGCGAGCATCGCGACGGACGGCTCGACCTGCCGCTCGCGCCGCTGCCGGAATCGCGCGCACTGCTGCACGGTCATTGCCACCAGAAGGCTTTCGACGCACTGTCTCCGGCGCTGGCGGTGCTAAGGCTGGTTCCGGGACTGGATGTGCAGCTGATCGAATCCAGTTGCTGCGGCATGGCCGGGAGTTTCGGCTTCGAGGCCGCGCACTACGATGTTTCCATGCGCATGGCCGAACTGTCGTTGTTGCCGGCCGTGCGGGCAGCCGCCGCGGATACGCTCATCGTCGCGGATGGCACCAGTTGCCGGCATCAGATCGACGACGGGATGCGCGGCGCGGGCCGCCGGCAGGCGCTGCATGTGGTGCGTGTGCTGGAACGGGCGCTCGCTGCGGCGGCGCGCTCCGACGGGATTCCGCGCTGATGGCGGGTCAATTTGTCAGGGGTCTTAGCGACCCCTAGAGACAGACGTACTCGACGCCCTCGCCCTTGTTGTCCGCGCCCGGGTGGCCGAAGCTCAAGCGTCCGCTGCCGCGCAGGATGAGCTCCTCCCGCCGCAACAGAATTTCCGATTCGCCGTCCATCGTGCAGTACGTGCCGTTGGAACTCACGTCAACGATCACGAACTTGTCGCGCCGGCGCTCGATGCGCGCGTGCAGGCGCGAGGCCTTCCTGTCCATGATCACGACGTCGTTCTGTGCATCGCGTCCGAGCGTGATCGGCGGCGAGTTCTGGTCCAGGTCAAGTTCGCGCGCGCCATGGGTGAGCTTGAGGCCCACGGGCCGGCTCGCCGGTCGCGTCGACAACGCCGTCAGCTCCTCCTCCGACTCCTGCCAGATCAACTCGAAGGTCTGGAGGTCGACCAGCTTGCCGCGCACCGTGTGCGCATCGTGATCGCGTGTGCGCGAGCGCAGTGCGGGCGAGAGCGCTTCAACGGTCTCGGCGGAAGCGAGCGTTTGCCCGGCCTTGGCCAGCGCGGATAAACGCGCGGCAACGTTGACCGCATCACCGAAGACGTCGGCGTTGTCGTCGATGACCGGGCCGAAATGGAAGCCGATGTGGATCGCCAGCGGCGCTCCGGCGCTCGTCTTCATCGCCGAGATCTGCGTCTGCATCGCGATCGCGGCATAAGCGGCATTCGCCGGCAAGGGGAACACGGCCATCGCCTCGTCGCCGATCGTCTTGACGATGCGTCCGCCGTGCTCGTCGCAGACGGCCTTCATTACCGCAAGGCAGCGGCCGATCGTCGCCAGCGCCTCGGCATCGCCCAGTGTCTCGTAGAGCTTGGTGCTGCCCGCGACATCGGCAAAAAGTATGGCAAGTTTTCGGGGGGCGGAATCCATGCCGGCGCGTGACGGGAAATTGGAAAGTATAGTACAACAGCATGCGCCGGGCTTGCGGCCGCGTGGGTGCCACGGTATGTTCAACGCGTTGACCGCACTCTTTTGAGGCGGCCAGGCGAACCGAGGGGCTGGACCCGATGGAAAAACTAGGACGGTACGAAATCCGCGAAATCGTCGGCGAGGGCGCGATGGCGCGCGTCTACAAGGCCTACGACCCGGAAATCGACCGGACGATTGCCGTCAAGCTGCTCAAGGCGCAGCTCGCCGACGACGACCAATACCGGCTGCGGTTCCTGCGCGAGGCGCGCGCCGCCGGCGTGCTGTCGCATCCCAACATCGTCACGATCTTCGACGTCGGCGTCGACGGCAAGAAGCCGTACATCGCGATGGAGCTGATCGACGGCATGACTTTGGGCGAGATGCTGGGTACCGACAAGGTGCTGTCCGTGAAGGAAATCGTCGAGATCGGCATCCAGCTTTCCCGGGCGCTCGACTACGCGCACAAGAAGGGCATCATCCACCGCGACATCAAGCCCGGCAACATCATGCTGATCAACGAGACCAGCACGGTGAAGGTCGCGGACTTCGGCATCTGCCGCATCGACGATCCGGAAGGTGGCGATCAGAATCAGCAGACGCAAATGGGTGATGTGCTTGGCACGCCCAACTACATGTCCCCCGAGCAGGTGATGGGACAGAAGGTCGACTCGCGCTCCGACCTGTTCTCGGTGGGCGTGGTCATGTACAAGCTCCTTACCAACTCGCTGCCCTTCGAGGGCGACTCGGTGATCAGCGTCGCGTACAAGATCGCCAAGAGCGAGGCGCCGCCGGTGCAGACCCTCCGTCCGGAGATTCCGCTCACGTTGCGCCGCATCGTCGAACGCGCGCTCAAGAAGCAGCCGGAAAAACGCTTCCAGACCGGCGAGGAGTTGGCGCTCGCGCTGATCGGCGTCGCACGTGAATTGAACGAGGAGGAAAACAAGAAGGGAACCGGCCGCATCCCGTTGGGAATCCGCTGGGCGCTGATGATGGTCGCGCTGGTCGCGGTGACGATGACGGTAACTGCCGCGATTCTCTATCAACGCCAGTACGCCGCGATGATGGACCAGGTCCAGGACTACGGTGGTTCGCTGGCCAAATTCATCGCCACGCAGAGCGCCGTTCCACTGCTCGACGAGGACTGGACAGCGCTCGACGTGTTCATCCAGGAGACACTGGGCCGGCAGGACTTCAATTCCATCACGATCGTCGATCACCAGGGCCTGGTTCGCGGCAGCAACCAGCCGACTCAGGTGAACCAGCCATACGTGCCGCTGGCGGCGAAGCCGTTGTCCGGCGACAAGGCCGACATGAAGGTTGGCAGCTACCGTCTGGCCGACGGGCGCGACGTGCTCGACTTCGCAACGCCCATCCTGTTCCAGGGGAAGGAGATAGGACAGGTGCACCTGGGCATCTACGAGGCGCCACTTTCCAAGGTCGCCAATTTCATGCTGGCGATGCTCGCGATCCTCACGCTCGTGACCATCGCCGCCGTGGGCGGCGGCACGTACCTGCTGGCGCGCGGGCTGTCGGGTCCGATGCGCGTGTTGCGCAATTCCCTCGACGAGTTGGCGAACGGCCGCTACGACTACCGCATCAACGACCAGCGCAAGGATGAACTGGGCGAGCTGTACGCCGAATTCGACCGTACGGCCGCCGCGCTCGAAGCGCGCCACGATCCGCCGCGGCCGGATGACGAGACGGCATTAAAGGTGTCCGAAACGGCGGACGCACCACCGGCCGAGTCGCCGGCGCCCAAGCAGGCGTAGACCATGCGTACCGTTACGGTGGGTGCAGCCATCGTTGCTGCGGTCATGCTGGCGGCGTGTGCGGAAGCGCCGCAACGTCCGGCTGCGGTGCCGGAAGTTCCCGTGGCCCAACAAGGGCAGCTGCTGGCGCGTGACGAGTCCTTCGCCATCGTCGTGGCGGGACCGGGCGAGGACCTTGGCGTGCTCGCTCAACGCTACCTGGGTGACCGCGCCAAACGCTGGTGGATAGCCGAATTCAATGCGATCGACGAAGTGCGGTCGGGGCAGACGGTCGTCATCCCGCTCAAGGCCGCCAATCCGTCCGGCGTGTACGCCAACGGCTACCTGACCGTCCCCGTTCTCTGCTACCACCGCTTTGGCTCGAAGCCGAGTCAGTTGGCGGTAACGCCTGCGGCGTTCGAGGCGCAAATGGATTACCTGGCAAAGAACGGCTATCAGGTGATACCGCTGTCGCGCCTGATCGGTTTCCTGGAACGCGGCGAACCTGTGCCGCGCAAGTCAGTCGTGCTGACGATCGACGACGGGTACCGGTCTACGTATGAGATTGCGTTCCCGATCCTGCGCAAGCACGGGTTTCCTGCAACGGTCTTCCTCTACGGCGATTTTGTCGGCGCGCCGGACGCGCTGACCTGGCCGCAGATGAAGGAGATGGAAGCATCGGGACTGGTGAGCATTCAGCCCCATTCGAAGACTCACGCCAACCTGACGCTGCGCCTGCCCGGCGAAACGGACGCGAAGTACCGCGAGCGCATGCGATCGGAGATCGACATGCCGATCCGCCTGATCCAGGATCGTCTCGGGGTGGCCAGCGTCGCCTACGCTTTCCCCTACGGCGACGTCAACGAAACGGTCGTCGAACTGCTGAAGCGCCAGAGCGTACGGGTGGGGGTCACCGTGACTCCCGGCGGGAATGCATCCTTCGCTTATCCGTTCATGCTGCGTCGGAGCATGGTCTTTGGCGGCGACGGCATCGACGTATTCCGGTCCAAGCTCGCCACCTTCACGCAGGCGACGCTGCATTGAGCGCGACACAGCGGTTGCGTGGCGCAGCGGCGCTTGTCATGACCGCGCTGCTTGCCGCATGCGCGCAGGCGCCGGTCGCCACCGATCCGCCGCCGGACCCACCGCGCACGAGCTTTGCGGACGACGCGCGCACGCGCGCGATCACCCAGCATCAACGCCTTGCCCGGCAGGCCAGGGACGCAGGCGATCTCGCCACGGCGGCTCAGCAATGGCACGTGGTCGTGCTGCTCGCGCCCGGTGAACAGAAATACCTGCGCGAAGAGGAAGCCGTCAACGCGGCAATCCGCCAAGGCGTGCGTGAACAACTGCAGATCGGCGCCGGCGCGCTGAAGACCGGCGACTACGATCGCGCCACGCAGGCGATGCTACGCGTGCTGGCGCTCGATCCGAACGATGACGAGGCCCCGAAGGCGCTGCGCGACATCGATCGCCAGCGCATCTCCCGGATCCAGGGGGACCGCGCGCAGAAGCTGCGGCCGGTCGACGTCGCCGCGCTGAAATCGGGCGCGGCCGACAACGGCGCGGTCTACGATCTCGAGCAGCCGCTGGAAATGCTGCGCGCCGGCGACGTCAATGGCGGCCTGCGCGAGTTGCGCGCCTACGTCGATGCCAATCCGGGAAACCGCGCCGCGCGGCAGAAGATCGGCGCCGCGGTGGCCGATCGCGCGCGCGACTTGCAGGTCAAGGGTTCACGCGAGCAGGCCTACCAGCTCTACGAACAAGCCGTCTCGCTGCGCGGAGAAAGCACGCCCGAGTGGAACACGCAGATGCAGGCACTGCGCCGGGCGCTATCGGACGAGTATTACAGCAATGGGGAGCGGGCGTACCGCACCGACGTGGCGCTGGCGATCAAGCAGTGGGAAACCAGCCTGCGCTACGACCCGCAGAACCTGAAGGCGTCCACACGTTTGCGCGACGCGCGCGCGGCACAGGAAAAACTGAAGAACATCCCGCCGCCGAAATAGCGACCGCTATTTGGGCGCCGCGGCTGGCGCCGCCCCGCCGAACTTGTCGGCCATCTTCTTCTTGAGCTCCAGGCAGCGCTCGCGCTCGAGCTTGGCCTTCTGGTTGTTGGGATCGATTTCGAGAATGCGATCCCACTTGGCGATCGCGAGGTCGAGGTTCTGCCGCTGGAATGCCTGCGTGCCCTCGCGATCCAGGCTGCGCAGCAAAGCCGTCCGCGAGGCATCGCGGCGGCGCACGGCCTCGGCGTTGACGGGCGTCTTCTTCGCGGCTTCGGCGTAGGCGGCGTACGCGCCTTCGAGATTGCCCTTCGCCTCGAGATCCTTGCCCTTTTGCAGCAGTTCGGCCACGTCGTCGCGCGGCTTGGCATCGGCCGCCGCCGGAGCAGCGACGGCTTCGGCTGCAGGTGCCACCGGCGCTGCCGCGGCGGGCGGTGTCGCAGGAGCGCGGCCCGGAATCTTGATCACCTGTCCCGCAGCAAGCTTGTTGGGGCTTGCCATGTCGTTGTACTTGGCGAGGATGTAGAAGCGGAAACGGTCACCGAGGTACTGCTGCGCGAGCTTGGACAGCGAATCGTCTCTTTGCACCGTGTAACGGAAGAAGACGGGGCCAAGTTCCTTTTGCGCATCCGCCTTGATCTGTTCCTGGAGCTTTTTCGCAAGGTCGTTGGTCGGATCGAGCGCGACGGCCTTGTCCAGCGTCAGTCGCGCCGTGGTCTCGTCGCCGTTCTGCAACTGCTCGACCGCATCGAGGGCCAGACGCTGCGCCTGGGCCTTGGCCTGCGCCGGCGTCAGGTCGGGCGCGGGCGGAGGCGCGGGCACCGGAGCTGGCGCGGCGGGAGCGGGCTTGGCCGAGCCATTGCCAGCCGCCGCGTCGGTCGCCGGCGGCGGCGAGGCGCAACCAATCAAGAGCGCGGTGACCGCGATGGCCGTTGCCGTGTGGCGAAGCGCCAGTTCAATCAACCTCGTGTTCATCGAGTTCCCATGCTTGGTGGATCGTGGCGGACGGTGTGTCCTGGATCGACCATCTATTTTGCGCCAAAGGTGCCCGCCCTGCCAAGATGATGCCCGCGTGTGCATTCTTCGAGCATGCTCGGGCCAGGCCGGCCGCGTCCCGGGAGGATATCGCTACAGCGCGGTGGAATATTCCGCCCGCCTGGGCATGATCGTTCCTTTCGGCAAGATCTCACACTGCCTTTCGTCGCAAACTTCGTCGCCCCGCACGAACTTCCGGGCTTCCGTGCCGGCGATTTGCCATTGGCGCGCATTTCGGGAAGAATCCACCGATCACCACGATCGCGGCGAAAGACGCCCCGCCGGACCGACGCGGTCCTTCGCAGGCAAGCCGTCCGTTGCTCCCTTCATCAACCGCCGAACTCTTCTCATGCGCCCAAGCCAAGCATCCGCGCTGCCGCTGTTCCTGCGTTGCCGGCTTCGTACGCTGGCAGCGGTGCTGTTTCTGACCGGCAACCCCGTCCTCGCCGCCGACTCGCCGATAAAGAGCATCGAAGTCGCTTTCGAAGGGGACGCCTACATCACGAACGCCGTTTTCCAGACGTCTGCTCCGCCCAACGTCGCGTGGGACGTGCTCACCGATTTCGACAATCTGCAGAAGTGGGTGCCCAACGTCACCGAGAGCAAGGCGGTCAAGCGCGACGAGAACCAGGTCATCGTCGAACAGAAGGGCGTGGCCCGGTACGGAGCCCTCAGGTTCCCGTACACGTCCCAGCGAAAAATCGAACTAAAGCAGCCGACCAACATCAAGACCATGCAAATCAAGGGCAGCATGAAGCGCGTCGAATCGACACTGCTGATCGAGCCTGAAGGCAAGGGCACGCGCATCGTGTATCACCTCGAGATCGTTCCCAGCTTTGTTGCAGCTGGCGGCATGTCGAAGGAATTCGTCGAGCACGAGGTCAGGGAGCAATTCACCGCGATCGTCGGGGAAATGGCCCGCCGCGTTCAGTAGTGCTGCCGAATGGGGAGTTCGGTGTTGACTGATAGCCCGTTGTCGTCGCCGGTGGCGTGCCCCGATTGCGACCTGCTGCAGCGCATTCCCGTGATTCCGCCGGGGGACAAGGCATGCTGCACCCGCTGCGGCCACGTGCTGGCCCGGAAACCCCGCGGTCCGAGCGACCTGCCACTCGCGCTCGCATTCACCGCCGCGATCGTGTTCGTCATCGCCAACACCATGCCGCTGATGGACCTTTCGGTACTCGGCCGGACCGCGAGCACGACGGTGGTCGGCGGCGCGATCGAGATGTGGAGGGAAGGCGAGCAGATCACCGGCGCGCTGGTCGCCTTCTGCGCGATCATCGCCCCGGGAGGGTATATCGCGTTCATGCTGACGCTGCTGTTCGGCGCGCGGCGCTCGCCGGTTCCCGTCTGGGTCGCCTCGATGCTGCGCTGGGTTCACCATTTCGAGACGTGGTCGATGCTCGAGGTGATGATGCTGGGCATCCTCGTCGCGTTGATCAAGATAGCCCAGCTCGCCACCGTGCATGCCGGCATCGGCATGTATGCGGTGGGAGCGCTGATCCTCCTTTTCCCGGCCATCGTCGTCACCTTCGACGTGCGCGAACTCTGGCGACGGGTGGAGTGGGACCACGACGACGCATTCATGGCCGCCGCGGGCAGCGCATCGACCGCGGACTCGCAAGCATGACTGCGGAGGCCCCGACCGCGGCACAAGCCGGTCTCCTGTCCTGCGAAGCCTGCCAGATGCTTTCGCGGCCGGCGGCGCCAGGCATGCCGGAGTACTGCCGCCGTTGCGGCGAAAGACTCCAATTTCGCCACTACGGGTCGGTCCAGCAGACCTGGGCACTCATCATTGCCGCGGCAATCTGCTACCTGCCGGCCAACATGCTGCCCGTGCTGAGGACCACGACGCTGGGCGATTCGGAGGGCGACACGATCCTGAGCGGGGTGGCGTTCCTCTATGCGACCGGCTCGTGGCCGCTCGCGCTGATCGTGCTGGTCGCCAGCGTGATGATTCCGCTGGGCAAGCTGGTCGCCCTCGCCTACCTGCTGCTGACCGTGCAATTCGGGTCGGTCGAGAGCAATCGCGAGCGCACGCGGCTCTATCGCCTGGTCGAACTCATCGGCCGCTGGTCAATGCTCGACGTATTTGTCGCGACGTTCACGGTTGCCATGGTGCAACTGCAGCCGCTGATGTACGTGCAGCCGGGCGCCGGCGTCCTCTTCTTCGCAGCCGTGGTGGTGCTGACGATGCTCGCAGCCGAGGTCTTCGACCAGCGGCTGATCTGGGATTCCGCCTACCCGCATACTGAACGCCATGGCTGACACACCCGAACTCGACAATCTTCCTGAAGCAACGGTCGTGCGCAGGAAGCGCATGCGGTTCTCCGTTATCTGGATCATCCCCATCCTCGCCGCCGCGGTGGCGATCGGGCTGGTCATCCAGCGCGCGGTGAGCGAGGGCCCGGTCATCACCATCGAGTTCAAGTCGGCCAGCGGAATCGAGGCCGGGAAGACGTTCATCAAGTACAAGGACGTGCGCATCGGCGTCGTGTCGGCGGTGACGTTGTCCGAGGATTACTCGAAGGTGCTGGTCAAGGCGAAGATCGCCAAGCATGCCACCGGCCTCATGGTCGAGGACGCGAAATTCTGGATCGTCGAGCCGCGCATCTCACTCAACGGCGTGTCGGGACTCAACACGCTGCTGTCCGGCAACTACATCGGCTTCCAGGCGGGCAAGTCTCCGGAGGAACAACGCACGTTCGTCGGGCTCGACGAGCCTCCGACCATCAGGGACCAGCCGGGCCGTCGCTTCATCCTCAAGGCGCGCACGCTGGGTTCGCTGGGCATCGGCGACCCGATCTACTACCGCGGCCTGTTGGTCGGGCAGGTCGCGCTGTACAACCTGGTGGAAAACGGCAAGTCGGTCGAGATCACGGTCTTCATCGACTCGCCCTACGACAAGTACGTCACTCCTGAAACGCGCTTCTGGAACGCGAGCGGCATCGATGTCTCGGTCGGAGCCGACGGCATCGACGTGCGCACCGAGTCACTCGCGGCGCTGCTCGCGGGAGGCGTCGCATTCGACACGCCCGACTATCTGCCGCCCGGCTCGCCCGCCGACGAGAATTCGTCGTTCACGATCTATCGCAACCGCGCCATTGCGATGAGGCAGCCGGACCCGGTCGAAAGGAAGTTCGTTCTCTATTTCAACGAGTCCGTGCGTGGACTGTCGGTGGGCGCGCCGGTGACGCTGTATGGCCTGCGAGTCGGCGAAGTCGCGCAGGTCGGCCTGCATTTCGACTCGGTGACGAAGACGTTCCGTCCGCGCGTCCTCGTCACCTTCTTCCCCGACCAGCTCGTCGCACGCATGACGGCGAGGCAGCAGGTCGAAGGCGGCAAGGCGCTCCTGGCCTTTGAGCAGGAAGCCCGGATCAAGCTGTTGCGGCAGAACGTCGAGGAACGCGGGTTGCGCGGGCAACTGAAGACCGGCAGCTACCTCACCGGCGAACTGTACGTTGCCTTCGAGTACTTCCCCAACGCGCCGAAGGTCAAACTCGATTGGACCCGCGATCCGCTGGAATTGCCGGTGGTGCCGGGCGGTTTCGCCAACATCGAGGCCAAGCTCTCCAGCATCCTGACCAAGATCGACAACATGCCGCTCAACGCGATCGGCACGGAGGTCAAGGACGCGCTCGCGGTGCTCAACCAGACGCTGAAGGATGCCGGCCTGATGCTCAAGAACGTCGACGCGAAGCTGGTACCCGAGGGCACCCGGACGCTCGAGGATATGCGTCGCGCCATCGGCTCCGCCGATCGCGTGCTCAAGAATACCGACGCGACGCTCTTCGGCAAGGACTCGCCCGCGCCGCAGGATCTGCGCGACACGCTGCAAGAGGTCACGCGCGCCGCGCGCGCGGTGCGCATCCTCGTCGACTATCTCGAACGCCATCCCGAGATGCTCATTCGCGGCAAGACAGAGGAGAAGCCCTAATGCGACGGATAGTCACTCTAAGCGCGCTGCTGGCCATCGCGATCGTCGCGGCGGCCGGGTGCTCGACGCCGCCTTCGCGCCTCTACACGCTAAGCCGCGCGCCGGCGGTCCCAGCGGCTTCCACGGCGGCACCATTGCCGAACATCACCGTCGTGGTCGGCCCCGTTTCGATCCCCGGCATCGTCGACCAACCGCAGTTCGTGGTGAGCACCGGCGCAAACTCGGTGTCGATCGACGAGTTCAACCGCTGGGCATCGCCTTTGCAAGGCAACATCTCCCGCGTGGTTGCCGAGAACCTGGCGATGCTGCTCGGCACCCAGCGGGTGTCGCAGTTCCAGCAATCTTTGAACCTGGATGCCGACTTCCGGGTGGCGATCGAGGTGCAAAGCTTCGATTCCGCACCTGGGGACGCCGCCACGCTGAATGCCGTTTGGGTTGTACGTCGGACCAAGGACGGCAAGGCGCAGCCGGGGCGGACCAACGTGCGCGAGCCCACAGGTTCCGCCGGCTATGAAGCGCTCGCCGCCGCGCACAGTCGCGCGCTGGCAAAGATGAGCCAGGAAATCGCGGACGTCGTGCGTTCTCTCGAGCGCGGTGCGTAGATCTATCGGGCTTCGATTGTCAGTAGCCTAAGCGACCTTCGCGCCGCAGGTTGCGCAGAAGCGACTACCCGGCGCCTGCGCCGCACCGCACTTCGCGCAAAATTGCGTGGCGGACCTGGCGCCGCCGGACTCGCGCCGCCACCACCAGAGAATGAACATCGCTCCCGATAGGCCGAGCAACGACATGGCCGCGAGGGGAAGCACCCAGTTCGGCAATCCGCTGCCTGTCGCCGCGGCAACGGGTGCGGCAGCCAAGGCCGGCCCAGGCGTGGTCACCGGTACGGGTTGTTCGATCGCTTTCGGTCTTGAAGGAGTGGCATCGAGCTTGGTATATCGCAACGCAATGGGCAGCGGCTTGCCTGCCTCGAGCTTTCCCAATTCGCCGGTGCGGTAACGCAATCCCTCCTGACCAGTGGATAGACCCTCGAGTCGCGGCTCCACCGAGAACTCGCTCGCCGAAGCCGGCTCCTGCACTACCACCGTGACGCGATCGACCGCCAGATCGCCCGGCCACACGTAGCGATACGCCCGCGCAGATGCGCCGGTCGCGATCGGCTCGTAGAACTCGACATGAAAGAATCGTTCCGGGACCTCGAACCTGAGGGTGATGAATTCGCCGGAGTTCACACGCTCGTGCTTCAGGTTGAGCAGGTTGCCGTCCGCCGTGGTGGAGTACGCCACGGCCCCGGGGCCGCCGGACGCCGCCGGGAGCCGGAGCGTGATCGCGGCGGGAAGCTTCACGCCTTCCGCAAGCGCACCCCTAAGGATCACGAGGGCTGCAGGTCGGTCGTACTCGGGCCAGATTTCGATATTCAAACTTGCCAGGCGAGGATTGCCTTTCGGCGCCCCGCCCGTCTGGGCCAACGCGAACGCCGGCAATATCAGCAAAGCCAGCGCGATCATCCGCAGTCGCGCTGCAAACACCGCTGCGCCGCGGTTGCCTCGGCCTTCGTCGTGTCGGGCCTTTACTTCGCTCATGTTTGTTCTCACGTAGACAAACTCTTACCGAAACTAGCACATCGCCCACTGCGGCAGGGTTATCGTGGTGCGCTCGGCGCGCCCACACCCGCCGCAGGAACGAGCGTCGCACCGACGTCCTTCAATAGGCGCTTGAACTCCGGCGAGTCGAGAATGATCGTTCCCGCGGCAGCGCGCAGACGATCGACGGCCTCGGCCGGCAGCACGAACGACGTGGGTTGTTGATTCAGGTAGTCGAACTCCTTCTTGTCCTTCAGCCCCGCAAACGACACGTCGATGGCATAGATGTCGGCATTCGGCACGCGAATGGCGGCACAGACCGGCGAGTCCTTGTGCCTGTCGCACTCGGCCAACTGCCTCAGCCGCTGCTCGTTCTGCCATCGCGCCGCGATGTCCTTCAGAAGCTCCACCGCCTCGTACGAATAGTGGTCGATGGGCACGCCGGTCGCCTGGAGCAGGATGTCCAACGTGCCGGGTGGGGACTCCGACCGATCCCACGTGGTCGGCGGCGTCGAGAGCGAATTGACGACGAATATGACGACCCTGCGCACGTTGTTGAGCGGAGTCGGCCGACCTGCATCGTGCAGGGCCTCGAGGAATTCCAGTGCATCGAGGACGCCACGAACACCCAGATTGTCGGAGATGCCTCCGTCCACGAGGTGGATGTACGGGCGAAGCGCCCCGTCGCCGTAGGCTTCGGCTTCTTTCAGTTCACGTATCGCGCGCGCCGCCGGCCGCGGCGGCACTGCGGAGTCCATGAACGGCTTGGTCCACGGCGGAAACGCGTAGTGGCAGGTGCCGCCATAGTTGTTGATCGTCACGGGCGACAACACAACCGGTACGGCGGACGATGCGGCGGCGACGCGGGACAGCTTCATCGCGTCCAGATCCGAGCACAGAATGTTGAAAATGTTCTGATCGAAGGTCAACCGCGCGCCGGACGAAATGTCGGTGGCCGAAGCAACGATGAACGGTCCGCTGCCGCGGCTCAGGTCGCCGAATGTCGCGCCATTGAACAGGATCTCGTCGTAGAGCTGCGCCGCGAGTTCAGAACGACCCCACGCCGTCGACATCAAGTCCCCCCAATGGCCGGGATTGAGAGCGCGCGCCACGAGCTCGCCCTGCACGTCGCGCTTCAGGAAGCGCTGGTCGTACTGGGAGAACAGTTTTTCACCGTAGAGGCCATAGGCCAACGCGGTAAAGCTCCCTCCCGAAACACCGGTAATGATGTCCACGGCGTCCAGAAGGCGGACCCTTTTGCCGTCCGGAGCGACCAACTCCGTACGGTGAAGGAACTCCAGAACGCCATAGGAGAACGCCGCAGCGCGTGTGCCACCTCCCGAGAACGCCAATATGACGAGATTTTCCTGATTTCTGAAGTGCTTCTGGCGCGACTGGAATGTGTACCCGCGGTCCGGATCCGCCTGGGTGATCGGTGGGTTGACTGGTCGCGTAGCGCAACCGCCGAGGACGACCAGCGCAGCGATTGCCGCGGGAAAAACTCTTCGCAAGCCCTGCATGATGTCTCCGGCCACCGCTGAATCTACTCGCAGTGCTGGCGGAATCGCGTGGACGCCGAGCACGCGGTCGCATGTACGATCATAGCGGGATTATGGCATCGGCTCGCTCGCGTTCGATGCCCCTCCGGTCCATCGCTTTTGATCGACTGCCGAAAGCCGAGACAAAGAAGCTCTGCCTCGCGGCGGTCAAGTCAGCGTATGACCGCCCGGAGGTCGAGCCCGACCTGTCCTGCGGCAGGCAAACGCTTTTAGCGGCCGGCCGCGAGCCCGATAATGGTCTCGAAACCACCCCAGAACATGCGCTTGCCATCGAACGGCATCTTCGACGGGTCCATCGAATCCTTGAGTTGCGGATCTTCCATGACCGCCTTGCCGATGCGGTCGCGATCCTCTTTGCTGCGATAGACCACCCAGGCCAACGCGATCACTTCGCCGTCCTTGAGCTGCACGGCCTGCGGAAAGGACGTGACCTTGCCGGGTTGAGCGTCGTCGCTAATGGAATCCGAGTAATACAGAGCACCATGCCGCAGGTGCGCGTTGCCCCACTCCTCGGACATGCGCTTGTACGTGTCGAGATTGGCGCGAGGAACGGGAATGACAATGGCATCGATATAGTGCATGGCGGCCTCCGCTGGGGAAACGAGTTGGACTGCTCGAGGTTGCCACCGTTCCGTCGGATCATCGACGGCCCGCCTGCCCTGAAGCTGGGCCCTGAGCGAACGCCGAGTGTCCTGTGGCAATATTCCAATGTTAGCGCCAGCCACTCGACTGTCTACAAGAGACCGCACGCCATGCCCGTCGACATGAGCACCGGGGTAATTGCGCATGCCATACAGCTCTCGGTCGCGCCCGTCTTCCTGCTGACCGGCATCGCCGGATTGCTCGGGGTAATGGCAACCCGGCTCGGCCGCATCATTGACCGCGCCCGGAGCTTCGAGGCGACCTGGCCCGGTATGAATGCCGATGCCCGGGCCGCGGCACGCCTGGAGATGAGCTGTCTGGAGCAGCGCCGGCGCGTATGCAGCTGGTCCATCAACTACTGCACATCAGCCGCGTTGCTGGTCTGCCTCGTTATCGTCGTCCTGTTCCTGCAAGAGTTTTTCGCCACCAACCTGAGGGGGCTCGCCGGCGCGCTGTTCGTCGCGGCGATGGTGGCGGTTATCTGCGGCCTCGTCTGCTTCCTGCGCGAGGTCTATCTAGCCACACGCACGATCAGCATTGACTACAGGAAACTCGAGTGATGGCCACGCCATGGATGATGCGCGAGCCGCTGGTCACGTCGACTATGCAATCCCGGCGCCGCGGTCCATAATTTCTTCGACTGTCCCGACTGACGCCTATTGGAGAAGGCATGGCATCGATTGCAGACCCCCGGAATCGGCGCTGGCGACAGCCGCTGGACCAGCAACTGCCGGCAACGGCACGGTGGGTCGCGACTCTGCCCGCGGAAATCCAGCCTCTTACGCTCCTGCAAAGGCTTCCAAGAATTGCCAACGACCTCGCCCGCGTGTGGCATGACGACCCGGAATTGCAGCTGCATCTGGAGGAGCTGTTGAATGACCGGCGTGGGGGCCGTCAAGGATTCCCGCCCGAAATACATCAAGAACTGCTGATGCTGCGCGAGTACAGCAATCGGCAGCGACGCAGCGGGCCGCGCACCTAGTTCCGGTGGGCTCTCCTTATGCCCTCCATACAGCTTCTCGCTACGCGCGGCGCAATGGCTGCGATGCTGCTGTCGCTCGCCACGTTCGCTCGCGCCGACGATGTCGGCTGCACATCGACGACCTTTAATCTGTTCTCGCCAAACGACAAGGTGTGCGTGATGGCGTTCAACGATCCGGACATTGCCGGCGTCACCTGCCACATCAGCCAGGCGAAGACCGGAGGATGGAAAGGTGCGGTCGGCGTCGCCGAGGATCCCTCCCGCTTTTCGATCACCTGTCATCAGTTCGGCCCGATCACGCTGCCACCGAACCTGGAACGGGAAAAGAGCGTGTTCAGCGAGAGCACCTCGCTGATCTTCAAGAACACGAAAGTCGTTCGGATGTTCGATGCGAAACGGAATACGCTGGTCTACGTCGCGATCAGCAAGCGCGTTCTCGAAGGCTCGCCGATGAATGCGATCTCGGCGGTGCCAATCAGCCCTTGGACCGGACGGTGATCAAGTAGGAACGTGCTGACAATGTGTTCAGTGTCGGACAACTGGCGGGATGCCGGTTGCTCAGCGACAATGGGCTCGTTGTTGATGCATTCCAAGTTCACAGCGTCTTACCGCAACGGCAGCGCAGGCTGTCCAAGCAACGCAATATGCCCCAGGGCAAACGCGAAGGCGCCTTAGATCAGGGAACTGAGTTCCCGTGAATCATCAACAACATGAGCGGCCGCCATCGTGCGGCCGCTTCCCTTTGTGCACGACGTTCGCGTCAGCTAGAACGGCTGCGTAACTCGTGCGATCCGTACCCGTCGCCGCGCGCGATATTGGAGATGCAATACGAGGTCGAATGTCGATTCGCTCCAGGGATCCGGATAGTCCCCGTGCCTGCCGCCGAGCGCCTTGGCGAGCGCCGGTAGATGCGTATGAGTCCAGCACACGAACACTCTCTTCTCACGAATCGAAACGCTGGAAAAAAGCGCCTCGGCAAGTTGAACGACCTGAGTGGCTCGTAGTTGTGTCCAGATTCGCATTCCTGTCGAAGCGCCGAGAGGTCGCATCGTAAGGTAGCAGCGAATGCTGGATCGATTGGCGGCGGCAGCTACCAGCAGATCCGGCGCACCGAACTCAGCAGGCAAATACGTTGCGAGCCTTTCGGCGCGTTCGCGACCCCGTGTGGATAGATCAGGGTCCAAAGGGTCCGGCGTTTCCTCGCCGTGGCGAAACAATATGACTTCGGACGGACGCATGAACCCAGGCACCTTCCACTGGTGAACCGTGGCCGAGGCCGAACCTTTCAACTCATGCCAAGGTCCGAAGCTTCGGCTCGCGGTCGAAAAATCGGGTACCCGCGGCAAGCACGAACTTGTTGTCGAGCCCGGTCACTCCGGCGTCGGCAACTACACCCGCCTTGTCCAGCAAAGGCCTGGAATCGTCGGTGCAGCCAATCGCCTTGAGGTGCCCGAATGCATCGCGGACAAAATCTACCGCCGCGGCCTCTTCGGCAAGCTTGGCGGCGGCCTTTGGCGTTAGGACGAGCGCGACGGCATCGAACAGCACGGACGGCGTGCCCGCGAGTTGGCCATCCGCCTTCAGCGTGCCACCTTTCACGTCGATGCCACCTACTTTGGGGGCAATGAGCATCGCCTTTCCGCCCGCTGCTTCGACAGCTGCCTTCACGCGCTCGACGTCCTTCTTGCTCGATCCTTCATCGAACAGGATTCCCACCTTGCGCCCGACGAGCGACGGCTTGAACTTGCCCACAATAGAAAGCGCGGGCGACCGACGCATTTCGATAGGCTTCATCGCCGGGCTCGACGCCGCCGGCAACGGCATCGCCAAGCCCCGGGCGACGCGGGACGCCAGTTCCTGGTCGACGTTGCGGAGGTTCGCCAGGACCCGAATGCGCACATGCTCGAGTTCCACCTTGGAAAGCTCAAATACAAGCGCCGACGCAATGTGCGCTTGCTCAATGGGAGTTTGCGAACGGTAGAACATGCGTGCCTGGCTGTAGTGGTCCGCAAACAGGTTCGCGCGGACCCTCAGCTTGGCGACTGGGTCGCTATCCACCGCCACCCGGCCGGCACTGACGAATCCAGCCTGCGGGCTTTCGCGTGGACCGCCTTCCTCGCCCGCTTCGTCGAGGCTATTGGGTTCGTAATTGGCGCGACCTTTGAAGATCTGCGTTTGCATCATCCCGTCACGCTGGAAATTCTGGAATGGACACTTGGGTGCGTTCACAGGGATCTGATGAAAATTGGCCGTTCCAAGGCGGGACTTCTGCGTGTCGAGGTACGAAAACAGCCGTCCTTGCAGCAAAGGGTCATCGGAGAAATCAATGCCCGGGATTACGTTCGACGGCAGAAATGCCACCTGTTCGGTCTCCGCGAAGAAGTTGTCGGGCCAGCGATCCAGCACCATGCGGCCGACGAATACCAACGGCACGTTCTCCTCCGGAATAAGTTTGGTCGCGTCGAGAACGTCATAGGGCTGCGCATCGGCGAATGCCTGGTCAAAGACCTGGACTCCGAGATCCCACTCTGGGGGACTTCCGGAAGTGATGGCCTCCCATAGATCCCGGCGATGGTAGTCCGGATCGGCGCCAGAAATCTTCACGGCCTCGTCCCAGAGCGTGGACTGCATTCCAAGCCGCGGCCGCCAGTGAAACTTGACGAAACGCGATTCGCCGCCCGCGTTGACGAACCGGAACGTGTGGACGCCGAAACCCTCCATCATGCGGAGAGAACGCGGAAGGGCGCGATCGGACATCGCCCACATGATCATATGCATGCTCTCCGGCATCAACGACACGAAATCCCAAAACGTGTCGTGGGCCGAGGCCGCCTGCGGAAAGCCGCGATCCGCCTCCGGCTTCACCGCATGGACGAGATCAGGGAATTTGATCGCGTCCTGGATGAAGAACACGGGAATGTTGTTGCCCACCAGATCCCAGTTCCCTTCGTCCGAGTAAAACTTCACGGCAAATCCGCGTACATCGCGCGGCGTGTCCTTGGAGCCCTTTGATCCCGCAACGGTGGAGAAACGACAGAACACCGGAGTGCGCTTGCCCTTCTTGGCAAACACCGTTGCGCGCGTGAGATCAGGAATCGCTCTCGTGCACTCGAAGTAGCCATGGGCACCGGAGCCGCGAGCGTGCACGATCCGCTCTGGAATGCGCTCGTGGTCGAAGTGAAAGATCTTCTCGCGGAGGATGAAGTCCTCCAGCAGCGTCGGCCCGCGGGTGCCAACGCGCAGGCTGTTCTGGTTGTCGGAAATTCGTGTGCCGTGATTCGTCGTCAGGTAGGCGGCGGCCGCTTCGCCACCCGGGACCTGCTGATGCGTCTCGCCCCCCTTCGGACGCAAACCCTGTACGGCCGCGGCGCGCGGAGACTTTTTCTTAGGTGCAGAACGTGGCATCAGGCAACCTTCGCAATGTGAATCCGGGCCCAGCGGTCGTGAGGGGCGAGTCCCACGACTAAATGGACAGTCGTTCGTCGAGTGGACGTACGCGACAGTGCGCGGCCAGTTTGGCTGCAGCCGTCGATCTACGCACTCCTTCTTCTACCGCACAAATAGCGCGATGAGGATGATGATAGGAATGGGCACCCCAATAAGCCACAACAGAACTGATCGCATGATGTTTCCTTTCGGTAGGTTAGGCGGTGCGGCGCAAATAGGCTTGCGGGTCGCGCTGCTTGCCGCCCCAGGTCGCGGCGAGGCATGCGTAGAAGGCGCCCACCAACAAAGAGATGAACACCCACAGCGACGTATAGGCGCCCGCCTTGCGCGCCGTGTCCGCAGCCTCTTTGGCCTTCGCAGCGGCGGCATCTGCCGCCAATTTGGCGGCCGCCGAGACCTGGGCAACTCTTTGCTCTGCGTCGGCGTCGGACAATCCGGTCCGGCTCGCGACCAGCTGAGCCAAGTAGGCCTTGTCACCCGGTAGCATTTCTCCGGACAGCGACGTAGCAAGGATGCCCCGGGCTTCGCGCAATGTGCCCGTCGTATCAGGATTCGCTTCGCGTGGTTTTCCACTTCGGAACATCATGTCGACGAAATAGCTGACCGGCGAAGCGGATGGTTCAGCGTTCGTTGTCGTGCTGGCCACCGCGCTCGCGCCAACTCCGGTGGCAACCGCTGCACCAGCTTTCGTCGCGCCGCCCAACATCGAAGCGGCGGCAGACGACAGAACAGCGGCGCTAATCAGCGTCGCAACCGCCCAGGTGAGGAATCCATGTGCTGTGTCTCGGAAGTGCGCCTCGTCGCCATCGACGTCATGCCACTGTCGACGCAACCGCCCGGCAATATAGCCACCGAGCCCCGACGCAGCCAGAGCGGTGAAAAGCAGCCAGATGACGGTCCCTGCTGCGAGCGTTCCTGCGGACGCACCTTGGTACGACCACGGCGAAATGGACGACAACCCAAGACCGACACCCAAGGTGAGGAGGATCAGTGAGAGCGCAGCGGCAGCCGCCGCACCGCCAAAGATGGCGCCCCAGGAAATCGCAGATCCGGATTCTTCAGCTTGCGCCACCGGTACCATGTGCACACGTTGCTCAATTGGCGCATTCATCATTCGTTCCTTCAAGCTGGTTGGCCGGATCGCTACGCGACGGGAGTCGAATTCTCAAGACGCACACCCTTCATGGACCGGGTGGTAGGCGTCGGCACACCAGCAGTCTTCATTTCGGCCGCCAAGACTTTCTTCCGTGCGCGCATGGTTGCCCCCAAAGCCACCAGATCGACATCACCGTCGTCTTTGGCCTGGGCGAACATGCCGCCGCGTTGTTCTTCTTCCTTGACGTGATGCTTGATCTGTTCGGAAAGGACCTTGACCTTGGCGTCGTAGAATTCATCGTCGGGAGTTCCTGCCAGGATCTCGGCAATGAGCGCCTTCGCACCATCGTGCTCGACATATGCCTCATCATTGATATCGGGATCGACGGTCACTTTGATCGCCGGGTAGAACAACTCTTCCTCGATCGTCGTGTGCACTGACAGCTCCAGGCAGATTTCACGCGCGAGCTTTGCCTTCACGCCCCGATTCTTGGACTTCTCGTAGCGCGCGAACAGGGACTCGACCTTTCGATGATCGGATTTGAGGAGGGATATTGCATCGGAGGGCTTGGCTTTTGGCGAGGGCATGGTTGGCTACCTGGACGATCAAGTAATTGGAAATCACGCGCTGGCGTTCGAGGCTTTGGGTGTGCAATGCAGATCCGCGCGCCTTCACCAGCAATCTCATACGACCATCTGGAATATAGCCGGACGATCAGGAATTGCCATGGAAAGCGCGATCAATCGGTCGTAGGATGTCGCCTACGCGTGCCTCGCGCCGAAGATTGGCCGCCTCGCTGCCTGCAAGCGCGCGGGGCTCACCGTCGCCCGCGTCGGGCGCGCCAGCAGTCGGTTTAGACGTTCACGGCCACTAGGCCGGCGCTACCGATTCGCGTCGGCAGTAGGAGGGGATCCAGCTCGACGCAATGACGTCCGGCGCCATCGTGCCGTAGTCGAACGCGATGGCCTCCTCGATCATCTTGTCCACGTCGAGGAGATACTTGGACTCGGGAAGGTCCCGATAGAACATCCGAAACATCGGCGCGATCATGCGACGGGACACGGCCATGCCGATCGGGCCGATGAAATTGCGGCGCTGCCCTGTGTGGGCGAGTTCGTCGATCATGATCTCGCGCAGCATGGCGCGTATGTGATCGCGCGCCTCCGGTTCGTCGGCGAGGGTATCCTCCAGCAGCCGATCGAGGTGGCGGTACAGCGTCAATCCCATCAGCTCGCTCACGAAGGCGGGCGGCGACATGACCGCCTCCGGAAACTTCGGCAGGTACCGGTAGACGCGGCCCATCCACTTTCCTAGCGGAATCCACTCGATCCGGTCGAGCTGAAACGTGCGGAACATCTCGTGGAACAGGCGAATATGGCAGAACTCCTCGCACAGGTGATAACGGCTGATCTTTTCGGTTGTGGACCTTGAACGAGCCATGCTCGGAATGCCGTCCCAGACAGCGGATATCCCGGCCCACTCATGCCGGGCGAACTTGTAGAGAAAGGTGAGCAGCAGCGTCTTGCGATCGAGGCTGCGGGGATCGTCCACCAACCGAACGTAATTGCGGTAGAAGCGTTCCGGCTCGGCCAGTGGCTTGCGGACCCGGATCGACAGGTCCTGGAACCGCACCAGCGCATCCTTCTTGCGAGTCAGATTCTTCTCGCCTTCGAGTATCGCGCCAGCGTGTTCCTGACTATAGATCCAGTAGTCCTCGAAGTTGTCGCGCCGCTCTTGCGTCGTGGCCGGACTGAAGATCGATCGGTAAGGGCTCATGCTGGCAAAGATACCCGCGAACCCGCCGAGTTGTCCGTTTTTTTATCGCCGGAGGGAACGCGGTGTGACCCGTCACCCATCTAGGGAATGCGCAAAATCACCGTCACGGGATTGTGATCGGAAGAACGGACAGCGATCGCTCGCGCCTCCGCATAGTGCAGCCCGCGAACGAATATGTGGTCCAGGTGGCGGCCGAAGAAGACGGATCGCTCATCGGACGGCAACCTGACCTCGGTCAGACCTAGCGGCGAGAGAACCTCCGCGACGGTTGCTTCGCGTGCCTCACTCCAGGTGTTGAAGTCGCCCGCAAAAATTATCGGCCCGTGGTGCTGGGCGAGCACATTCGCCAACGCCGCCAATTGGGCACGGTAACCGGCAAGTGCAAGGTCAAAGTTGATTGCATGGATGTTGATGACGGCAATCGTCTGGGCGCTGCCGGCCAGCGGGATCCAGCTGATCACCGCGGATTTGGGTAGTCCGAGGTAGGGCTCCACGGCACGCTGTATGCAGCTCGCGACTGGAGAAACGCGCGAAGCCGTAATGACGCCAATGTCTTGCGTATCGTAAAGAAATGAACTCGCCATGACCCAGCGCAAGCCGGCCCCGGAAAGCAGCGCGCTCAAAGACGGCAATAGGGCTGCTTCCTGGATCAGAACGACGTCGTCGGCGCGCGCGATTTGCGCCAAATCCTGCTCCCACCCGTAGTCGGCTTCCTTGTGAATGTTCCACGTAGTCACGCGGAAGCCCTGGGGATCGAGCGCATTGCCAGTGACCCCGACGGCACCTGGCTGCAACAACGTGGCCGCGACATCGCATTTCAGCCACGTAATTTCCGTCGCGCCCGACGCTCCAAGGAAGACGGCGCGAGGATCCGACGTAATCGTTATGCAGCCCGCCAACATCTGCAGCAGCAACAACGCTGCAGTAAAACGCAGACGGCCACAAGTCATTCTAGAGCTCGCGTGGTCCCCGTCATGCTGTTGGTACGCCGTTCAAGTTCTCCCCATCGGCAGTTTCCCCGGATCGGAATCCCAAGCTTCTACCGCAGCGGGAGCCCTCGGATGAGCGACCGAAAACATAGCATACTCAGTGCGCTGTACCGCCTAGTTGATAGCCGATGGATCCGGCGGCTCCTCTGCGAGCGCCTCAAGCTCAAACAGCTTGTTTCCCATCGCGGTAGCCATGCCTTGTGGTCGTTCCCCGAGCGCTGGTTCAGCGGCGATCAGCTGCGCAAGCAGCAAGTCGTAGAGTTCGCGGGCATGGCGCACGATTTCCCGAAAATCCGGGCCAATTTCGCCGACGGCTGCAAGCACCTGTGCCTCGCCAATCACCTTGATCAGCTCGGCAGCGATTCGAGCGCCGGTTTCGGGAATGAAGTCTTCTGGCATCCACCTTAGTGCATTGGATTTCCGCCGAGTTCCCCCAAAGAAGGCTTCGGAGGTCGCCTGCTCCCTGGTTACTTGCCGTAGCTGGTGTTGCGCGGAAGTCGCACGGTGAACACGGTCTCACGACCGTCCGACCCCGCTTCCACCATCCCACCATGGCCCTTGGCGATCTCGCGGACGATGTACAAGCCAAGACCCAGACCGTGGTGCCGGTCCGTGGCGGCCCCTCGCTTGAGCGGCTCGAACAGCTGGTTCAGGGTCTCCCTGTCGATTGCTGGACCCGTGTTGGTTACGTCTATGCGAACGTGTGTCGATTCGCCCACGACCGCCACCCGCACCGGCCCGTGGGGGGAACCGTAATGAATTGCATTCGTAACAAGGTTTCCGAGTAGCTGACGCACCCGTTTCCCGTCCCAGGCACCGTGGCAGTCGCCTTCGACACGCATTTGCAGCTGGCTCTCAGGATACGCGCCGCGCAACTGATCCAGCTCTTGCGCACACACCGCGCCGAGATCCAGCAGTGATGGAACGATACTGATTCCAATGCCAAGGTTGGTCCGGTTGAAATCGACGAGATCGTCGAGTAGCGCCTGAAGGTGGGCGCCGCTGCGAATCAGGCGACCCGCCGCGGCCGAGACGTCAGAACCTGCGTTGAGCTGTCCAAGATAATGCGCGGTCATCTGTACGGTCTGCAAAGGACTGCGCATGTCGTGGCTGAGCATGCCGAGAAGAAGGTTTCGCGCTTGGTCCACCTGCGCGCCGAAGTGTCCGATGGATTCAGCCACCGCCTGATCGATCGCCTCGTTGAAGCGAATCATATCTTGCAGATCCGGAGCGTCATGAAGGCATGCAGCCATCCACATGGAGAGGACGCTCGCGCGTAATGCCCGATACTCGGAAACCAGCTGCTTGATGTCGTACCCGCCTCGAGCGCGCAAGATGGCGTGCGTTTGGGCAGCGGTTTCCCTCGCGGGAAAGGGAACCGGCGCAAGTCCCATCGACTTCGCGACCTGGGCTTCCGATGACTGCGGGGTAGACAAGTCGGCGGCTACCGCTTCCAGAATTTGCCGCGCGTGATCCCGGAGCTCCAGGGAATCCATTGATGCTGCCGCGGGCAAGCAGGTGGCGGCGAATTCCTCCCACTTCGCAAGAATGCTTTCCATGTCCCGCAGAATGAAGTCAGCCATTCGCATGTCTATCCCCCATGCAAAATCCACTAGACCACAGCCGGCCAAGACCACGATGGTACGCGACACGCCCGGCCAAGGGGCCTTCAGGTCGCTCGACCCTCCGCCTCGCTGAACGTCGCCGAGGAAGGGAAGGCGGACGCGACCTCGGACGACGCTCCGCCAGGGAGGCAGTGAAAAACGGCCCTGCTCGGCCGGGTCGCCTATGGTTTGGTGGAAAGCAGTGAGAGCTTACTTGCCGGTCGCGTCGCCCGACGCGATTTTGGATGTCCCGAATTCAACTCGTGGCTGCCGCTGGCCCTGCTGCAGATGCTTCTTGTCGTTTCGCGACTGTTCGCTGTGCTTCGCACCGCGCTTTTCCCTTTCGTTGCGCCTTTGATCCTGCGCGCCACCCTTTTGATTGCCTTTGTTAACGTTGTTCTGATTGGTGCTCATATTTGTCCTCTATGGTGGTGCCGAACTGCCACGAAAACTGCCGCAATGGTGGGCTGCGCATGTAGGTCGCATAAGTCCCTGTACGCTGAAAGTTGTGTAGGCCGTCTCCCGCAAGGCTTCTGACGCGGGCCGAGCGTCGGTTCGGCTATGCCAAGACTTTCGACCAGGACCGTCCTGCCGCGAGTCCTACCTGCGAAAACGCCATCGTCCGGTGTCTGGACTGGACTATCGGTGTTGGAATTCGGGGCATGCACGTGCCCCGCCCCCGCTTCGTCACCCGCGTCCTATTCTTCTTAGCCGCCTGCGTGCTGGCCTTCGAGGAGTGGATCTGGAATCACGCTTCGGCGGTCCTGCGTCGTATTGGACGGCTGCTGCCGTTCCGCTGGATCGAGGGCTGGGTGCGACGGCGTACACCGGCACAGGCGCTGGCCCTCTACGTACTGCCGGTGCTGGTGGTGCTGCCATTGAAGGGTTTCGCGCTCGGCGTGATCGGCCACGGCCACGTCGCGCTGGGGTTTGCGATATTGTTCCTCGACAAGGTCATCGGGACCGCCGTCCTCGCGCGCCTGTGGCAAATCACCGAGCCGGCAATAACCACCTACGACTGGATCCGCCGTGGCCGCGACGGCTTCCTGCGCTTGCGCCGTCGCCTCTACCTTTGGCTGCACCAGCAAACGGTCTACCGGAGCACGCGCGCATTGCTCGAGCGGATGAAGCGCAAGGGCGGTGTTCTGGCGGAGTTTCGTGAGCAGCTACGCCGCCAACGCCGCGAGCGAGCGCTCGTACATACGACTCCGCGCTAGGCTAATTGGACGAAACGTCGGAGGCTTGCAGGTCTGTGATGGGCGAATCGCGGGAAGCGAGCCGCCTGAACTCGCGTTCGAGTTTGGCGAGATCCTCGTCGCTGAGTTCCCCAACGTTTGCAAGACCGGTACGCGCGCCTTCGATCGCGCGCAACAACTCGTCGAGTTTGATATTGATCGCTTTCGTGTCGCGATTTTGCGAGTTTTGCAGGATGAACACCATCAAGAACGTGGGTATGGTCGTGGCCGTTGAAAATATAAGCTGCCAATTGTTCGAATAGTCGAGCACTGGACCGAGCGCGGCCCAGATTGATACGAGCGAAACCGCCGCGAGAAACGCCCAAGGCGAACCCAGAGCGCAGGACACGCGAGCGGCAGCCCGGCGAAAGACCTCGTTCAACCCCATGCTATCGCCGGGCACCAACGTCAGCTCTTGCGTTTGGAGGAGTTGCCCGAGAGTTTCCGCGACCTTGCGTCCGGCGGTACGGGGTCACCGACGCCCATCTCCGCCTGGAGCTCCGCCTTTCGAGCGGCAAGCTCGGCTCCGACGGCATTCGTGTCTATCGCCTTTTTAGCCTTCGGAAACATCTCCCCCTCTTCTTCCTTGACGTGATGGTCGATCATTTCGCCCAACACGGTCACCTTCGCGTCATAGTGGTCGTCGCCGGGGCTTCCCTCCTCCAACTGGGCGATCAGGTCTTTCGCGGAGGCGTGCTCGACGTCGGCCTCGTCCATGAGGTCTTCATCGTCAATGGCCTCGCGCACCGCGGGATAGAAAATTTCTTCTTCAACCGTCGCGTGGATCGTGAGGGCGGCGCAGATGCGGCCAACCAGCTCCGCTTTGTCATCGTCAGCATTATCTTGCTGCTTCAGCGATTCGAATTGCTTGAACATCGCCTTGACTTCTTTGTGATCGGCCATCAGCAACTCGATGGCATCCTCGTCTTTCGGCAGGCTTTTGGTGGGTGTATTGGTTTTCGACATAGAGACCTCGGCTGGGAAACGTGTGCGGCGAGATGCGACACAGCGATGCGAGTCTGGGCCAAAAATGGTTCATGACTAATGGCGCCATTGCCCCTTCGAGTGTAAGAACGCCACTTACACAGGCCGTGCGAGCCAGTTTGTACAAATAGTCAATTTCAATCCGGAATGCCTAGCTCTTACGGAAGATTAGGCAAATGGCTGACTGGCACGGTTGACAATCGCTCGTATCGTCCACTCCATCGTGCACTTCAGCACGCTTTGGAGGAACCACATGAGCGACGAACAACGCAGGTCCGCTTCGGAAAATCGCGACCCGATCACTGATGCGCCGGGCGCGCATCCGGTCGGTGTAGGCATTGGCGCCGCAGCAGGCGGGATAGCGGCGGGTGCTGCGGCCGGGACGCTCGCTGCCGGTCCCATCGGTACCGTGGTTGGCGCCGCAGTCGGCGCGGTTGCCGGCGGCTTGGCCGGCAAGGCGGTAGCCGAGCACTACGATCCGACTATCGAGGAAAAATACTGGCGCAACGCGTACACCAACGAGCCCTATTACGACACAGAGTACGGCTTCGACGATTACATGCCTGCGTATCGCCTGGGTGGCGCGGCAGGTGCTCGATATGGTGACACCCCATTCGAGGCGTTCGAGGACGATCTCGCGCAAGAGTATCGCGACGCGCGAGGCAATTCGCGTCTTGATTGGGAACAAGCGCACCCCGCCGTCCGAGCTGCATGGACGCGCGTGCGCACCGAACCGGTCTGATCAGTCGCCCTTGGGCGAGCACACTTATTCAACAAGGTGATCAAATGAACGCAAAGAGAAACGCAGGATTCATCGCGGTGGGCGCTTTAGCGCTGGCAGCGGCCGGCTCCGCAATCGGTCAGGCAGACAACACCAACTCCAGGATGGCTCCGACAGGCACGTTCTCTACGTGGATGACCGAGCAATCCCGGATGAACAATGGCTACATCACCCGCGAGGAATACATGAACGAAGCGGGTCGCCGATGGGACATGGCCGACAAGAATCGCCGAGGGCTCACGCCGGCCGAAGTCAATCAAATTTACGGCTACGGCTCAAGTGCCGCGGCGGCCACTCGGACCCAGGACAAGTCGGAAGGACGTATGTCCCCCGCCGTTCCCGGACCGACCAAATAGCTGCATAGGTCCGAATGACAAAATGGCCGCTTCAACGCGGCCATTTGTTTTCAGGGACCCCTAGCTAGTCAACGACAGGTGGATGGACCACTTGGCCCGCGGCAATGAGGCCGCGTACGAGTTGGCGCAGGTCAGCCTGCTCGCCGCACGATTTGCATTGCATAGGCGTGAGGAGCGCGTCGTCTGCCAGGAACTTGTGGACTTCCCCACACACCCTGCACTTGCCGACCGCCCAGAGGATCCTGGACCCATCCCAGAAGAGGCGGACAACCATAGTAATATGCCCAGCTCGATTTGAAACCGGGTGCGAAAATACCAAGGAATCAGTCGATCTCCAAACGCGTTCGCTAGCGAACAAAACGATCGGCGCGGAAAAGCGTGGAATCGAAATCGGGAATAACGGTTGGCGCGTTGTCTCAATACCGCGCAATAAAGGAAATGTTCAAATGACGAAGTTGTCGCTCGCGGTTTTTCTTTCGGCTCTGCTTTCAGCTGCGGCCCATGCGCAGACCAACGCCGGGGAGCAGAAATCCGAATCGGCCCTTCCGTTCAACATGACGCAGGTGGCGAGCTTCGACCTGCCTTGGCGCATCGCGTTCCTGCCCGATGGCCGCATGCTGGTGACCGAAAAAGTCGGCCGCGTCGTGCTGGTCTCCCAGCAAGGCGTCAAGACCGAGCTCCGGGGGGTTCCGCCCAGCTATTATCAAGGGCAAAACGGCATGCTGGGCGTCTTCCTCTCGCCCCATTACGCTACCGACCACAATGTGTATCTCACCTATGTCGAGCCGGGAGACTATGGTGGGGGCTTGGCGCTGGGTCGCGGCCAGCTTGTGTTGAACGGCGAGCGACCCGCGCTGGATGACTTCCAGGTGTTGTGGCGCCAGATGCCCAGGGGCAAAGGAGGTCAGGCGGGCGCGCAGATCGCGTTTTCGCCGGACGGCAAATACCTCTTCCTCACAGTGGGCGATCGCCAGCGGATGACTCCCGCCCAGGATCCCGACCAGCCCGTGGGAAAAATCCTGCGCCTGACACTGGACGGCAAGCCCGCGCCCGGAAATCCGATGGAGGGCAAAACCGGAGCGTCGTCCATTCCGTTGATCGATCCGCCGAAGAATACGGAGGCGGCCAAGACTGCGCGAGTCATCAGCACATACACGTTTCTCACGCCGAATTTGACGCCGGCCGAAACCTGGTCTACCGGACACCGCACGCCTTACGGCCTCGCGTTTGGACCTGATGGCCGCCTCTGGGAAGTCGAGCATGGCCCACGCGGCGGCGACGAACTGAACCTCATTGAGCCAGGCAAGAATTACGGCTGGCCGCTAGTCGTCTATGGCAAGAACTATGACGGCGTGCCAATCGCAAGCCCTGACACGCGGCCCGACTTGGCCAAGCCGGTTATCTACTGGGATCCGGTGATCGCGCCGGGCAACCTCATGTTCTACAAGGGCAGCGTCTTCCCGCAATGGAATGGAAGTGCCTTGATCAGCGGCCTGGAAAGCAAGGCAGTGCTTCGCGTCACGTTTGACGGCAACGGCGGAGCCAAAGTGGTCCAGCGTTGGAACGTCGGCAAACGCGTCCGTGATATCGAAGAAGCGCCGGACGGCTCGCTTTGGATGCTGGAAGATGCCAACCCGGGCGGCCTGTTCCACCTGACGCCGCAATAATTCTGTTGGATTAGAGGACGGGTCTGCAAACGCCTGCGCGGCCGGGCGCGCACTCGAGAGCGGCGCGATCCCACTGCGCGGCGTTGGCCGCTGCCTCGTACGTGCTCTGGAGGAACGCCAGCAGAGCCGCGTCGGGATCGGACGCGCTGCGCACGAACTCGTAGGGCAGCAGGAACTCGCGTAGCGTTTCGCTGTAACTGGCGCCCGCCGGCGCAACCGAAGCGTCCTTGAACCCATCTGGCTCGGGATACGCATACGAATAGAACGAGGCGTCGACGCCGGCGCCTCCCGGCCAAAAGCCTGCACTGCTCACCTCGTGCGAATACGCCTCTTGCATGACGATGGGCGCTAGGCCCGGCGCAGTGCCGCCGAAGAGCGGCGCACGCCGCCCGGAGAAGCGCGTCACCGCGAGATCGAAGCTTCCCCAGAAGAAATGCACCGGGCTCGCCTTGCCGAGGAATCCAGTACGGAACTGCTTGAATACGCGATCGACTTCCGAGAGGACGTGATGGAATCGACGCGCGGCATCGCCGTCGAAGGCGCGGACCGCATCGTCCCGCGAGAAAGGCGTTGCGCCGGCGATCTCACATGGCAAATCGCGGATGTACACGGCGATGTCAAGATTTGCGAGCATACGCATTGTCGCGGTCTTGAATTGCGCCACGGACTGCGGCGCAAGTGGAACGCTTCCACGCCGTCCATCACTCGTTTCGCATTTCAGCAACTGATCGACGAAATCGAAACGCAGCTCGAAACTTCCCCCATCGCGAGGCATAGGCGACGTCGTGAGCCCGGACGCGTCGACGTAGAGCGCGACGTGCCAGCCATGGTTGAGCCAGGGGGTCGTCGCGAGCCGTATCTTGCCGATGACCTGCGACCACAAGTGCAGCGTCGTGCACGTGTCGCGCCACGCATCGTAAGGCAAAGCGGGCCAGCGGTCGTCGTGAGGCATGTCAGGTCCAGCCAAAACGGAATGGTATCGCGACAACAGGACGAGGTCCTCGCAGCGATGCCGACACGCCCTGCGCGGGGCCGCCCCGCGTCGCCTGTCGATGGATTTTACAAGGGCCGCATGGCTGCCACTATCGAATAACGCGAACCCACTGTTTGAATTCGCACTTCACCAGCGGGGCATGGGCGTTGCTTGTGGTCACCAGCTTGTGCGGGACAAGTCATTCGGCAGCCATCCACAAGGAGGTAACCATGCGCACACGGACGAGCCTGTTCCACCGCCGCGCCATCCAGGCGATCGCGTCGGCTGCGACCTTCATGGTGACTGTGGGGATCTCGTACGCGGGCCCGTTCTTTTTCAGCACGGGCAATCCCGACGGATTGATAGCTACGGCCTCGCGGCCGGACTCGGCGGGAAAATTCGAGATCGAATCCGCGGACGACTTCGTGCTGACCAGCGCAACGACACTGACCAGCGCCACGTTCGTGGGCCTGCTGGCGGGCGGCGCGACCGTGGGAGAAATCAGGGTGGAGATCTACCGGGTCTTTCCCAAGGATTCGGATGTCGGGCGCACCTCTGGTCCGCCGACGTTCTCGACCGCGCAGGTGCCCACACGCGTGAATTCACCTTCGGACGTGGAATTCGTCGACCGCGACACCGCCGATGGCAATCTGACTTTCTCGACCTCGGTCCTCAGTGGCTCGTTCACCGCAAACAATTCGATCCAACCTGGGGGCATCCACCCTCTCCCCGGCCAGTTCACGGGGGGTAATGGCCCGATCACCGGCGAAGAGGTCCAGTTCAACGTCAAGTTCACCGTGCCGATCGACTTGCCGGCTGATCACTACTTTCTTATCCCTCAGGTCCAGGTCGTAGAACCGAACGGGAATTTCTTCTGGCTATCTGCCCCCAGGCCGATCGTGCCGCCGGGAACCCCTTTCCCTCCGGGCTTTACGGACCTTCAGAGCTGGACGCGAGACGAATTTCTCGATCCCGACTGGTTGCGCGTAGGTACCGACATCACCCATCAAGGACCCTTCAATGCGACGTTCTCCCTCACCGGGCTAGTGCCGGAGCCGGGAACGCTGCTGCTCATGGGCGTGGGCATGGGCGCGTTGTGGTGGCGCCGCAAGCGCAACTGCTGAGTACCGTCGGGGTCCGCGCGGGATTTGTTTCGCCAATGATGGGCGGGCGTTCGGCTAGTGTTGGAAGAACTGCACTAGCTTTGGAATGACCTGCCCTGGCGCCTCGTCGATCAGCCAGTGTCCCGACCCGAGCACGAGCACGCCCTCGACGTTGGTCGCCACCAGTTTGCCTTGAGAGATGAGGAAATCGCCACCTGATTTCTCGCCGCCAAGAACCAGCACGGGCATCGTAAGCTTGGTCGTTGCGAAGACAGCGTTGTCCTTGGCGTCCTGATCGAAGTTTCGAAAGACCTCCATGCCAGCCTTCATCGCTCCAGGTTGCGCATACTTCTGCGCGTAAAAGCGCCGATCTGCCTCGGAGACGGATTTCTTTCCATCTGCGGCAAAATCATTCCAGAAATGCTCGAAGTAAATGCGCTCCCGGCCTTTTACCAGTGCCAGCGGCGTAGGGCCGTAGAAATGAAAATGCCAGAGATCTTTCAACAGGAAAAGGCCGGTCGTGTCGCCGACACCCGGGATAAAAGCGTCCAACAGCGCGAGCCGATCAACTTCTCCCGGATATTGCGCGGCATACGCATAGGCGACCATCAAACCGATGTCGTGGCCGGCCACGCCCGCCTTCTTGATGCCCAGCGAGTTCGCCAGCGCGTGCACGTCCTGCGCCATCGTTTTCTTGTCGTATCCGGATTCAGCTTTGGTGGAATCGCCGAAGCCGCGTAGATCAGGCGCCACCACGAGGTGCGTTTTTGCCAGTTCCTTCATCAATGGACGCCACATATGACTGTTCTGTGCGTAGCCATGGAGCAGGATCACCGGGTCGCCCTTTCCCGCGACGAGATAGTGGAGTTTCAATCCATTGACGTCGGCGTATCCGTCGGTGATCACCGGCCCCGAATCCGCCTGTACGCTGGTAGCGATGGTGAGCGCGGCCGCGAGCAGCATCACGCTCGCAATTCGGGGGAGACAAAGTTTCATCAGCATTGCGTTCCTTTGTGACAACGTTGCAGTGCAAGGTAGGCCCGCTCGGCTCAAACAAAACGGCCCGCTCGGGGCCGCCATTCTTGCGTGGTGGGGCGCTACCAGAGGTCGACATTCCCGACCCCTTGCATTGGATTCTAGCTTAGTGGACAGTTCGGAAAATTTTACAATCCGCGTGCATCCATGGAATGGGAGCTCGCGGTCCTTTCGTTGAATCATTATGTTGCCGAACTGGTTCGGATGTTGCATCGATTTGAGTTTGGCCTTTTCGGCTGGTTTTCGCCAGCCAAAATCCAATTTCCAGGAGGCGAACGATGGACAGAACCGCTGTTGCACTTGTCATAGGCGTCTTGTTTGCAGTCGCAGGAACGGCCGGCCCCGCGTGGGCCGACGAAGATCCGATCGGATTCAAAAAGGGTCTCGAGGATGAATCCGACCGCGCTCCGAACAGGACTCCGGCCGCCGAGGCCTACCTGATAAGGGCATACCCGGGAACCGACATCCCTGACAATGTTTCCCTCGCGGCCCGCGTCAACTGGGCCGCAATTAACGCCGGCGCGCATTCAGCGGGCTCATGGCAACTGATCGGCCCGAGCAAGGCGACCTATCCCTCCGTGCTCAATCCGTTCCTGTTCGACGGGGCGCAATACGTGGCGAGCGGCCGCGTGACCGCGATGGCGATCTCGCCGAATTGCTCCCAAGGCAAATGCACCCTCTACGTCGCGGCGGCCGGAGGCGGTGTCTGGCGCACCGACAAGGCGCTCAACGGCTCGAACTGGCAATACATCTCGAGCAGCTTCGGAACGAACGCGATCGGCTCGCTGCTGATGGATCCAAGCGACTCCTCGGGCAACACGTTGTATGCCGCCACGGGCGAGCCGAATGCCTCGGCGGATTCGGAAGCAGGAGTGGGCATCTACAAGACCACGGATGGCGGCCAGACATGGGCGCTCGTACCCGGCAGCGAAATCTTCTTCAACCGCTCGATCGGACAGATGGCGCTCGACAACGCCGGTAACCTGCTCGTCCCGATCGACAGCGGTGTACGTGGCATCAGTTCCACGGGCGGAGCGGTCGGCGTGCCTCCAGTTCCACCGCCGCTAGCGCGCGGGCTCTATCGACAAACTGGCGCTACTTTCACCTTGATCCGCCCGCTGAACGCGGTCGCGACGGCCCGTGGTTCCACGACGGTCAGGGTCGATCCTACGCATGCCGGAGTCATCTACGTCAACGAGTACTCGCGTGGAGTCTGGCGCTCGACGGACAACGGTGCAACTTGGACGCAGATCAAGACACCTCTTAACGCCGGCCTTAACACGGACCGTGCCGAATTCGACGTCACGACGCTGCCCAATGGCAAGACACGGATGTACGTCGGCGTCGGCAATCAGACCGACGCGGGCGCGAACAGGGCCCGGTTCTATCGCACGGACGACGCCACCGCGGCAGTCCCCGTCTTCGTCGACATGACGACCGACCAGACCATCGGCTATTGCACCGGCCAGTGCTGGTACGACAACGTCGTCTACACGCCGCCCGGAGCACCCGATGTCGTCTACCTTGGTGGCTCGTTCTCCTACGGCGAGCTGCACGGCCCGTCCAACGGACGCGCCTGGTTGTTGTCGACCAACGGCGGGACGTCGTTCAGCGATCTGACGCAGGACGCCGACCCCACCCATGCCGAAGGAATTCATCCCGACGAGCACGCGATCGTCACGATTCCCGGCAAGCCGCTGCAGTTCATCACCGGCTCGGACGGCGGCGTCGTCCGTTCGGACGGCAAGTTCGCCGACATCTCGTACAAGTGCGACACGCGCGGGCTCAATGCCGCGGACCTCGCTTTGTGCAAGAGCCTGCTGAGCAATGTCGCTAATCAGCTTGTCAACATGAACAACGGTCTGTCGACACTGCAGTTCCAAAGCCTGTCGGCGAGCTCGCAGCGGCCCAGGAATCTCCTGATGGGCGGCACGCAGGACAACGGGACGTTCCAATTCAATGGCTCCCCGGTCGTCTGGCCGCAGGTGATCTACGGCGACGGCGGCCAATCCGGCTTCAATGTCCTGAACGACGCGCTGCGTTTCAACACGTTCACCGGCCAAGCGAACGACGCGAACTTCCGCAACGGCGACCCGACGAAGTGGGTGATCATCTCGGCGCCGATCATTTCCAGTCCGGAAGGTTCGTTGTTCTATCCGCCGGTCATCGCCGACCCGAATCCGGCCGCTGCAGGTTCGATCTTCCAGGGCTCGTTCTCGGTATGGCGTACGCAGGACTGGGGGGGCAACCAGGCGTATCTCGAGGCCAATTGCCCGGAGTTCACGACGAGCGCTGCCCAGCCCGGCTGCGGAAACTTCGTTCCGATCGGTCCGGCCGGCGCGACTGACTTGACGGACACCTTCGTCAACAACAATTATGGATCCGATCGTCGAGGTGGCGCGGTGGCCTGGATCTCTCGGGCTTCGCAAAATACGGGGTCTTTGTGGGCGGCGACGAGCACGGGCCGGTTGTTCATCACGGAAAACGCGAGCGGTCCCGCCGGCGCCGTCGTCTGGAACCGGGTCGACGTGGGGTCGATCGGTCCCAACCGATTCGTCACGGCGATGTATGTCGATCCGACGAATCCGAGACACGGATGGATCTCGTACAGCGGCTACAACTCGAACACGCCGGCACAACCGGGGCACGTATTCGAGGCAACGTGGAGTGGAGCAGGCGCTGCGACGCTGGTAGATCGCAGCTACAACCTGCCCGACTTCCCGGTAACAGCCGTTGTGCGCGATGACGTGACGGGCGATCTCTACGCGTCTTCCGACTTCGGAGTCATGAAGCTCCCGAACGGCACATCCGCGTGGGTTGCGGCCGGCACCGGAATGCCGATGGTCGAGGTGTCGGGTCTCACGATAATTCCGTCCGCGCGGATCATGTATGCCGCGACGCACGGTCGCAGTGCGTGGTCGATGCAGCTGCCCTAGCCTCAAGCATGACGTAAGTGCAAGGGCCGCCCCCGGGCGGCCCTTGCCATTGCTCGGCGAAAGAGGACCAAGTCATGGGGTATTCAAGACGGCCGGATGCGTACTACGTCGCAAAGCAGGCGGGACCACGGTCTCTCGTCACGCCTGCCCAGTGAGGCGGCGGACATTCGGCAAGAAGCGCAGGACGTCGAACATGATGAGGGATGGGGTCGGCCATTCCCGTACCGCGACCATTAGTACATCGCGGACATCCGAGCTTTGACCGCATTTGCAGACGACCGGTGCATCGAATGCGTCGAGGGCAGAATACTTGTCTACATCGGTGCAGGCGTTACATCGGACGATCGCCCAACCTTTGCCGAAACCGTCAACATACAGACGCATCCGAGTGTTCATCGCTGGCTCCGCTTCCCAGTAAAGAATGTGACCATCTAGGCGGAGATTGGTCTTTTGAGGAATGTCTGTCTGTGCGGTGTCGCTCCAAGCTGCAACCGCCACCGCCGGGAAACTCCTAAAAGCTCCGGGGAATCGTCAGACGGCCCGCCGAGTGTCAGTACCGCACCGGCTGGTTTGGGTCGCGCGTCTCAAGGCTCGGCGGCGCCTCGCCCTCTGTCGCGCAGCGACAGGACGATGTCGTATTCCTTGACGGTAATCTGCACCACGCCTGCGCGGAATCCGGCCGCGTTCGCCTGGACATAGGGGTTGGACCCGTTCGGATCGATCCGCTGTACAGCGACGGCTAACTCCACGGCGTTCGTCCAATACTCGACGTCGCCAAGCAACACCCCACTCACCGCTATACCGGAGTCGGCGGGATCCGAGGGCATTGGTTCGAGGAACGCGGACTTGATCACGGCGCGACCGACGAACTCGCGTGTGAGCGCGACGAAGATCAGCGCGAGATCGCCGGGAGCGAGGGCATCGCGATGGCGCTCCTCGCGGCTGAACGCCCACCTCTTCGCGCGCAGGCAGAACTCGGCCCGCTCCCGGTCGCCGTCAGCCAGGTTGAGTATGAAGTGTTGCATCTACACAGGGGCGCACGTTGTCGGGCGAATATCTCACGCCGGTGGATGCCGGAGTATAGTCAATAACCTTGCAAACATTTGTTGTAGCAGCTGTGACAGATGTTCACATATCGCCAATGGAAGCAAGACGCAGCCCTGAACACGCACCGTTCAGCGTGGCCTGTCCATCGTGCGTTCTGTGCATTTGCTGTATGCGTAACCATCGCTGGCTGTACCAACTCGCCGCAATTCCCGGTGGCTGCTCCGACCACGGGTAAGCGGCAACAACCAGCTGAGCGCGATTTCCGAGCGTCGGACGTTGCTAAATCTGATATCGATGTCGCGGCTGAGGCGCACGAACGCGAATGTCTCGCCTCGGCACGTTTGATAATGGAAAAGCTCTATCGGCGAAATCCTCGCGAGTGGCGCAAGGGCACCTTCGCCTCGATGAATGCGGCAGTTGCGCGAGCGTTCGATGCAAAAGCGGAGTTTCGCTTTTCCGAGCTACAAAATGTTCGCGGTACCGACGCCATCATGCTCGCGTTGAAGCCGGAGTATCCCGGTGACCGGGTTTTCGCGTTCGGAGTCGGACTGGCGAGCATGATATTTCTTTCGTATAACGCGAAGACGGAGTTTTACCTCACCGACGCGCTCGATGCGCAGAAGCTCTACAATTCTGCGCGCAATATCGAAATTGCGGCGTGGAAGCTTTCGAATGCTCGCGATGCTCGGGGGGATCCGTTAATTCTTTCCAATGAAGGGTCGGGCGAAGTGCTCAACCTCTCCTTTGAGCGAGAGTTCGGCAAGATGATTGCATATCAGGACATCATGGCGGAGATCGCTGCCCAGCGGACCAATCGAACCATTCGGCGAGTGGTGCAAACCGCGGCGGCAATGGCTTTCCTGCCGATTTGATCTGGCTCATCACCCCGGCCCGGATGAGGCTTCCGGTCCCAGGCGCCGGGGGACCTCAGCGGCGGGACGGGGGACCCAGAATCCCGTGATGCATCTTTTCGAAGCGCTGCTGGCGCTGCATGACCAACGGGCAGCTCCGAAGCGTTGGCTGGCGCGCGCGGTATCGGTGACTTCGTCGCCTATCGGCGTCTTGGGGGATTGCCGGATGGAGGAGCCTACGCGGGTCGCTAGGCGCACTCTTGCCGCTTCAGAGGTTAAACCGCCTTCGAAGGTCGGAAACAAACGAAACAATTTCGGCAGCGGTCTGCAATTGCTTCGCTACAGCGATCTTATAAAGTCAGCTGACGGTTCATACCGTCAAAGGAGATGCAAAATGAAGATCGCCAGCAAGGTGCGCAAACAGGTTCGGCTCACGCTCCGCGAGCGCGTGGCCGCAGCCTTCGCAAAAATAGCCGGCGCAGTCGATTCGCGAACCGCGCAACGCAGGATCAACGACTTTTATCGCTCAAGTGGGGCCGCCTGGACACGGTCCCTGAATTGATCGCGATCCGGCCACGCGTCCGGGAATCCCGTCGAACGCCCACTTGCCGGGTCGTTTCGCTGCGACCGCTTCTGGCCGCAGGCAGCCCTTGGCTGCCGCGGATCTTGCCTAATGGGTGGCCAACGCCACGCCCCCGCTTGGTCCATACGCCGACATTGCATCGGTGCGTGTTTATCTATGTTGGTCCCCATCGTCTTAACCAACGTTTCGCAATACGTTTCGCGCATTGATTGGCCACGCGCCCGGTGGCGTCCCTACGTCTGCTACCGACCGACTGCGGATGTTCTCGCCGATCGGCCAAATAGCCACTGAGTGCAGCTCATCGGCCACCAAAGCTGATTTAGGCTATAGCAAGTCAGGCGATGTGAGGCTCCCGAACCAGCCCCGGCCAGTGTGGAAATTCCGGACGCCGATGCTGCTTCCGATCTGGCTCAACGCCGCATCCGTCTAGCGACGGACTCCCATCTGACCGGCCGCTTCCATGCCTGCAAGCAATGTCGCGAGATCGGCGCCCTTGACCTGAATGATCTGGACGCCGCGCGGCACTTCGAAAAGGCCGGGATCGAGTGTCCCGATCCGCAC
>Ga0207648_10000260_pt1 | contig 57280 bp, 46 predicted proteins | sample KBSMisM32_FD_184310 | JGI IMG/M metagenome (GOLD analysis project Ga0207648, IMG submission 184310) | Miscanthus rhizosphere microbial communities from Kellogg Biological Station, Michigan, USA - KBS Miscanthus M3-2 (SPAdes) (version 2) | ecosystem: Host-associated > Plants > Roots >...
TATGAATATAGTCGGGTAAGTATTCCCAATGAATTTCCTTCACCTCGAAACCGGTGTCGTCGTTTACGGATGTTAGTACCGGCCAGTCTTTAAAATCAAAACCATTTTGAACCGGGCGATTCATCCGGAAGTGTTTTAATTCTTTACTTATACCCATGAATTTAAGCCCGGGCGATAAAATCTGGCAACTATTGTAATAAGGCATAAACTTTTTATCAGCATCAATATATAAAAAGAGCTTGAATAAAAGCGTTACAACATTATCCCGAAAAAGAAATAGTAAATCCCTGACGAATCGTATTTGAACAAGTCACAGGCCCCTGCGGAACTGAGGTTTAATTTTCATTTCGCCTGAAATATCCAGCCAGTTTGAAATAGAAAGATCATTCGATAGAACTCATTTTGTTTCATTTCAAAAGGTTTCCACTACTCCTGGTATAAATAATTATACTATCAATGATAATTTGGAAGATGTTAAGAACAGGATGGTTTATTACCGCATTCATGAAATTGATGAACAGGGGAGGAGTTATTATTCTTCTATTGTACCGTTGCCATTGAACCCGGGAAAGAAGAAGCTGACACTATACCCCAATCCGGCTTCCAGCAGCATTACGCTAAATGGTTTTATGGATAAAAAAGAAAGGATGACCCTGAGTATTTACAATACTGAAGGAAAAATGGTTCGCCGTGATTATTTTCAACAGTCGGCTGGTAATTATTCCCGCAATTTGCAGATCCAAGACCTTGCAAGCGGACTTTATAGTTTGCAGCTCTCAGGAGCTGATGGAGAATCACAGAAAGTCCAGTTTATTAAGAAACAATAAAACTCCTTCCGGCATAATCTTCCCTGATTCTAATCATTAACTTTGTACCATGTTACTGACCAGTACAAGAGTACGCATTGCCACTTCTGCTGATGCCGAGATGATCGCCGATATGAGTCGACGCACTTTTTATGATTCCTTCGCAAAAGATAATACCAAAGAGGATATGGATAAGTTCATGAATGAGCAATTCACTCGTGAATTACTGATGGAGGAAGTAGGTGCTCCCGGAAATATATTTATTGTTGCAGAGCATAATGGTACACCTGCAGGTTATGTCAGGCTAAGGGAAAACAATAATCCACCTGAACTAAAGGGTATTGAAACAATTGAAATTGCCCGTATTTATGCAGAAACTGCCATGATCGGGAAGGGGATAGGTAAAGCATTGATGGAAAAATCAATAGCTGTTGCAAAGGAGCAAAAGAAACAGCTGATCTGGTTAGGTGTCTGGGAAAAGAATTTCCGGGCGATAGAGTTTTATACCGGATGGGGGTTCAAAAAATTCAGCGAACATCCCTTTGTGGTGGGAACTGATGTGCAGACAGACTGGTTAATGAAGAAGGAATTATAGACAGGTCATCTCTTATAATGATATATGGCTGCTTTACCTGAGTTCAGATCAATACACTGTAAAACGTTGCATTCGCCACTGCTCAGGTCCTTATCATCAGTGCCCATAATAATTAATTGCTGACCTGTGTATAGGTAATCTGCCCATTCTTTTAAATGAGTATCTAATTTCCATAAATCATATGCCTGCGTTGCTCTTGCCAATTGAATATTTCCTTCGTTTCCAATTCTATCTTTGAAAATGACAAGAAACTGTCCGCCTTTTGCAGGTCTTATTGGTAATCCGGTTCTTTTATCCAGCAGGAAGCCTCCATCCAGGAAATATTCGGATTCGTTAATTGAGGGATGTGCATTTTCAATTTTTGCATAACCGGCACTATTTAATGTATAGGTGCCCGTATACATTTTCCTTCTGGCTGTTTCATCGTACAATGCCTGATAATTGAAATTATCCGAACCTTTATCTCCTTCCTTATCGCTTAATAAACCATACCATCTTCCATCAAGTGTATCACCATTTACTTTTAACTGACTGTAACTGATATTGGTCCTTTCATTCAATGAGTAAACACGCCTTCTAATATCATCCATAGCCTGCGCGGTATTTTCAACCTCGCGTAACAGGGAACGCACGCTATCTCTTTGCTTAAATAAACGGGATTGATCATCATTGAAGCCAAGCATCATTTTCTGATAAGTGGCCATATTGATCTCTTTGGCAGCGTACATGCGGGCCGGTCTGCGGAGTTTTTGCTCCATCAGGCTATCCCGTGCAGTTTCAATATCCTTCAATATTTTCTCCAGTCTTTTTGTTTCTTTCCTGGCGGATGACTCTTCCATATCTTCCGCTGAAGGTGATGCAATAAGTGATTGCGCATCCAGCATCCATGGAGATCCATCCGATGCAGTGAAATAGACGTTTAATTCTTCACTATTAAATGTGTAGTATTTCCTTTCAGCAGGAAACTTCCCTTTCAGCCTGGGATTCTTTTCTTCCAGTAGATCCAGATCGGCAACTGTTTCTAAGGTAAAGGGATCAAAGGCCATCAATTCACCCATAAACAGCCAGGCCCTATTTATTGATGCGCCAACTATTTCAACAGGATAGTTTTTGATATCGCTTTGGTGTTTGATCTTCCGGTCTTTCAGTTTGTTTCCTGTCAATGCATCATTTGACTGGATATAATAGTTTGTACTTACTGATTTTTGGACCATGCCGCCATTCTGAGAATAAGATGTAGCCTTTTCAAATTTCACAAGGGAAAACACAACAGCCTGACTGTCCTTTTTAAAGTAAAGGAATTTGGGAAGGGCGTAGAGCTCATCATATTTGGAAAGGCAACCCCTGATCAGGAAAATAAAACCGAAAACAATTCCGCCAATGAAAAGGAGAATGGTGAGGCTCACCTTGTATTTTAAGGTCATTCGGAGGCTTTAAAAGCAAAAGATACAGAAATCTGGCGTTCGGTATGTGTTGCAGGGAATCAGGGGTTTTCAGCAAGGATTTAGCAACGCCTCAACAAGCTGTCACAATTTGATGTACTCTATAACTACGGATAAACTCTTAATTGAGAAGCATGTCCTATATCCAACTACCTATCTACTATATCGAACTCTGTAAAAGATGGAGATTGTTTAAAAGTTAGCTACTGATATCCTTCGGTTATCCTTCGCTTATCCTTCGGTTATCCTTCGATAAGCGTTCTGTTTTGCGATAAATGAATTCACCCCCGACCGAAGAGTTACCGAAACCAAATCGACGGAAATGCCCACCCATAGCAGATTTACGCGCCTCCCGACAAATTACGATAGGCATCTATATGACAGATTTTGATGGATTTATATTGCAAAATATATTTTGCAGATTCTGCAACTGGCTGCCGGTTTCAGCGGAGCCCCTACCTGAAAACCCGTAAAAAATGCAGGCTGTTAGTAAACTTCCGAAAAATCGAGCAATTTTTTTACTGTAAACCCGTTCGATTTAGTAACGGTTCCGCCGCCACCTATTAATTTGGCGTAACCAGATTAACTGCTGTCCACCATGAAGACCAATCCAATATCCCTCGTAGGGATCCTTATCCTTACATTCTTCTGCAACCTACTGCAGGCCCAAAATTTTGGTGCTTCAGTCTCTGCAGTATACATCTCCAATTGCAATGCGGATGATTTTTACAATACTACAGGCAGTAATTGGCCAACGGGTTTTAATGGCCTTAACCTCGGCACCTATACACAGAATTATAATTCACTTATCCTTCGCGGGGCGCATTTAAGGACTTTTAAGAATCCTGGTGCAAATGTCTGCGCTTCTCCAAAAATGTATTACCGTGTTTATCTAGCCAGCAGTGCTCCAGGTCCATTCAGTTCCATGGACCTTACATTATTGGAATCCTGTGATGTTCCTTCAGGAAACTATCCTTCCGGGGGAGCTTGTGTGGATGGTGATCAGAAATGGGAGCTAGTTGTACCAGACGGATCAACTTCTCCGTCGCCTGTTGATCTTACCACTTTCCCTCCGGGAGCTTATAAACTGGAAGTATATTATGAAATTTCAGGGTCCAATTCAAGCACTACACTTTGTAATGAATCGGTATTGGTAAATAATGGCGGCAATAATTTTATAGCTGATTTTTTCATACAATCACCCACTGTTTCAAGTACCAATCCATCATCCTGTTTTGGTTCTCAGGGTTCCATTACCATTGGCGGGTTGAATCCTTTTACCAGCTATGATTTTAGCTATACGGATGATGGTACACCGGTTGGGCCGCTCACGATAGTGACAAATAGTTCAGGCCAGTTGATCGTAACCGGCCTGGATAAAGGATTCTATTCCAACTTTACAGTAGATATTAATGGATGTTCCACACCCTTGTTTACAGGTGTGATCCTTTCTGACCCAATATTCGTTCCTACCTTCCCGGCAATTCCACCATTCTGCCAGGGAACAACAGCACCAATTTTGCCAACAACTTCTACCAATGGACTTAGTGGAACCTGGAGTCCGGCAACAGTTAGCAATACTGCAACAGGTACATACACCTTTACGCCAGGCGGCGGGCAGTGTGCTAATCCCATTACAAGAACAATTACTGTTATTCCACGTACTACGCCAACATTTGCATTCGGAACCAGCCTGATCATTTGCGGATCAGGAACGGTGCCAACGCTTCCTAATAATTCAACGAATGGTATTAGCGGTACCTGGAGTCCTGCAACAGTTAGTAATACAACTTCTGGTGTTTATACATTTACTCCCAATGCTGGTCAGTGTGCAAACGGTACAACGTTCAGCGTAACAGTAAATCCCAATATTACACCAACCTTTGCGCTTGGTACCAGTCTTTCGATCTGTTCCGGAGATGCTCCACCATCATTACCCACAACATCACAGAATGGTATTACAGGTACCTGGAGCCCATCTACCATCAATAATACAACATCCGGTACCTATACTTTTACACCGGGTGCAGGACAGTGTGCCGTTCCAACTTCCCTGAGTGTAACGGTGAACCCAATACAAACTCCAGTATTCAGCTTTGGTAACAGCACTTCTATTTGTAATGGAAGTACAGCACCAATATTACCGCCTACTTCTACCAATGGAGTAACTGGTGTGTGGGTACCAGCAACTGTAGATAATCAGAATTCAGGAACCTATATATTTCAGCCTGCTTCAGGTCAGTGTGCCGTACCGGTCAATTTCAGTGTGACCGTTACACCCAAAATAACACCGAGTTTCTCATGGGGTGGTGGTTTCACTATTTGCGCAGGCGCAGCAATACCCACCCTTGTTACTACTTCATTGAATGGTATCACAGGTAGCTGGAATCCTACTGTGGTAGATAACAATAATTCTGGAAGCTATACATTCACTCCAGATCCGGGTCAGTGTGCAAATCCATTCACATTTGCTGTAACAGTAAATCCGAATATTACTCCTTCATTTAGTTTTGGAACTGCTCTTTCAATTTGTAACGGGGATGCGCCACCATCATTACCCACAACATCGCAAAATGGTATCAGTGGTACATGGAGCCCATCTACTATCAACAATACAACATCCGGGACCTATACATTTACACCGGGTGCAGGACAGTGTGCTGTTCCAACTTCCCTGAACGTAACCGTGAATCCAATACAAACTCCTGTTTTCTCATTTGGTACTTCCACTACGATTTGTAATGGAAGTACGGCTCCAACATTACCACCAACCTCTACTAATGGAGTAACTGGTGTGTGGGTACCAGCAACTGTAGATAATCAGAATTCAGGAACCTATATATTTCAGCCTGCTTCAGGTCAGTGTGCCGTGCCAGTCAATTTCAGTGTGAGCGTTACACCCAAAATAACACCGAGTTTTTCATGGGGTGGAGGTTTCACTATATGTGCTGGCGGATCAGTCCCGGCTCTGGTTAATACTTCGCTGAATGGTATTACTGGTACATGGAGCCCAACGGTTGTAGATAATAATAATTCCGGAAGCTATACATTCACTCCTGATCCTGGTCAGTGTGCAAATCCATTCACATTTGCGGTAACAGTAAATCCCAATGTTACACCTGCGTTTGCATTTGGAACTTCAATTTCAATCTGTAATGGTGCTACTGCACCAGTACTGCCAACTAATTCTACCAATGGAATTGCGGGTACCTGGAGCCCATCTACAATCAACAATACCACCTCAGGTACGTATACCTTTACCCCTAATCCTGGATTATGCGCTGTACCAATATCATTATCGGTAACTGTTGACCCGATCATTGTTCCGGTATTCAGCTTTGGAACCACTCTGACTATTTGCGCCGGTGGAACTGTGCCTTCGTTACCCGGTTCATCTACTAATGGAATTAATGGTACCTGGAGTCCGGCAATAGTGGACAATCAGAATTCAGGGACGTATACATTTACTCCTGCCGGGGGTCAATGTTCTGTGCCAACCAGCTTTAATGTAACAGTCAATCCAAACATAACACCAACATTCACTTTTGGTACCACACTTACCATTTGCGCTAATGGAACAGTGCCCACATTACCTAATAGTTCCACTAATGGGATTACAGGTACCTGGAGCCCGGCAACAGTGGATAATACTACATCAGGCAGCTATACATTTACTCCGGATGCAGGTTTGTGTGCAGTGAATGCAACATTTACAGTAACCGTTATACAGAATGTAACACCAACCTTCAGTTTCGGTGGCAGTGTTACCATCTGTTCAGGAGCTACAGCACCTGTATTGCCAACTACATCTTCCAATGGTATTGCAGGAACCTGGAGCCCGGCTACAGTGAACAATACTACATCAGGCACCTATACATTCACGCCTAACCCGGGTCAATGTGTGATCCCGCCAACTGTTTCTCTTAGTGTAACGATCACTCCTAACACAATACCAACCTTCAGCTTTGGAAACAGTCTTTCTATTTGCGCAGGTGGTACCGTACCAAGTTTACCAACAACTTCAGATAACGGGGTAACCGGAACATGGAATCCCGCAACCGTTAATAGCCAAAGCAGTGGGACATATATTTTCACGCCAACCGCCGGAGTTTGTGCCCTGCCATTTAATTATACAGTTACAGTTAGCCCAATAGTGGTTCCAAGATTTGCGATTGGAACCCTAATGTCGGTTTGTGTTGGAACAGTTCCACCGGTATTATTACCTACCTCTACCAATGGAATACCAGGAACCTGGAGTCCGTCAGTAATTGACCCTGCAACTACCGCAACCTATACGTTCACACCATCTGCGGGTCAATGTGCAAGTCCAACAGCGTTTATCTATGAAGTGAATTCAATACCTTCTGTTGGCGGCCATGCAGATATTGTTGTTAAGTCGGGTGATATTGTACCGGCATTTAATTTTACTTCCTCGCCCGGATCTGTAGTGAGGTGGACCAATAACAATGCAACCATTGGACTTGCTGCATCCGGTACAGGTACTGTACCATCCTTTACGGCCATTAACGAAAACACATTCCCGGTATTTGGAACAGTTACCTTAACACCAACTAATAATGGATGTATAGGGACTTTGCAGACCTATAAGATCACAGTAATGCCTCTGAGCAGGGACCTGTATGTGCCCAATGTATTCTCTCCCAATAATGATGGAAAGAATGATATATTCTATGTGTATGGCAACTATATCTCAAAAATTGAATTGCAGATATACAACCAGTGGGGTCAGCATATCACTACCATCACCGACAAGAACCAGGGTTGGGACGGAAAATTCAAAGGCAATCCTCAGCCGGTAGGTGTATACGTGTATGTGCTGAAAGTAGAAATGCAAGATAAGCGCGAGATCAACATGAAAGGATCAATAACCCTGGTGAGATAAATTGAATAAACTAATTATTATACCAATGTCCTGTAGAAAATGAAAAATTCCTTTTTAATACGATCCTGCTGCCTTTGCATGCTGCTGGTAATTGCGCTGCGTTCTGTGGCCCAAACGGATCCTCATTTCACCCAAAACTATACCTTCCCGATGTATATCAATCCGGCATTGACAGGAAGCAGTGATGGACAATACAGGGCTTCAGCCATTTACCGTACACAATGGGGTAGCATCAGCAATCCTTATCGTACCATAGGTATTTCTTTTGATACCCGTACTAATAAAAATATCGCACTGGGCGTAAATGTTTTGAACCAGGCTGCCGGAGATGGTGGGTTCAATTATCTCAATGCATACGCTTCAGTAGCCTATACCGGTGTGAAATTGGGGAAAGACGGTAATCAACGTGTAGTGCTGGCATTGCAGGGTGGAATTATCAATCGTCGTGTTGATCAGAGTAAATTCAAATGGGGTGAACAGTGGAATCCTATTACCGGTTATAATGGTTCAAATCCTGTTACCGAAACATTTAATGCCACTTCTTCTACCACACTTGATGTAGGTGCCGGCGCTTTGTATTTTGATGCCACTCCTGATAAGAAAGCAAACGCATTCGGAGGTTTCTCCGCATTTCACATCAACAAACCAAAAGATCCGATCATCTCTTCACAGAGCCCTGTCCTCAATACCATTCCGTTGCGGTATGTACTTCATGGCGGAGTGAGCTATAACCTGTTTGACAGGACCAGGATCATCCCACATGCCTTATACATGCGCCAGGATAAGGCCAGTGAAACCATGCTGGGTATTTATGCACAGTATACTGTAAATGAAGAAACGGATATTATGATCGGTGGTTATTACCGGTTGAAGGATGCAGCTGCGCCATTCATTGGATTTGATTACAAGAATTTCATTGTAGGATTGAGCTATGATGCCAATGCTTCCAAACTGGGATCTCTAACAAGGAATGTAAACAGTTTTGAACTGAGTTTTACTTATATAAAGCGTAACAGCCCGAGAAGTGTAACTGATTTTATCCGTTGCTCGAGATTGTAACGGGAACTACAAATCCAGATAATATCTTATGAATAGCATTATATCTAAAAAAGCCATTGATCTCCGCCAGCTGTTTTTACTGTTGGCAGGATGTGCAGGCTTTTTTATCTCCTCAGCCCAAAAAGCAAAGGGGCCTTTGCAACTGGCCGAACAGTATTATGCTGCCGGTGAATATTATACAGCTGCCAACCTGTATGAGCAATACCTGAATCCATCAAAGAAACAGGTAGAAGGAACTGGATTTCCCCTGAATTCAAAAAGAAACCAGTTTGCTTCAGCTAAAGGAGTTTCAAGAACGGATATACAATTTAAACAGGCAGAAAGCTATCGTCTTTCCAATCATTGGGCAGAAGCATCAGCTACCTATTCAAAATTGTTGGAAAAAGATTCCCTGAAAAATATAGATGCGTGGTACTGGAAAGCAGTATGTGAGCGCAGCCTGGGTAATTATGATAATGCCTGGCATAACCTTTCAAAATTTGTACAATCTGCTCCTCCGGGAAGTGCTTTGACAGGGGGTGCTCAAAAGGAACGTGAGACCTTACGCTATATTCAACAACAATTGGCCAGGCCAGACTCAGTGCTGGTTACCATGCAGAAACTGGTTATCGGCAATAGCTTTGAAAGTGGCGCTTTTGCTCCAGCCTATGCCGGAAACAATCAGTTCCTGATCAGTAGTACCAATGCTGACCCGGCAACCATTGCTGGCGTGAATCCATATAAGAGCCGATTATATTTTGCTACTTACAATAACGGCAGTATGGATGAGCTTACACCGGTAGCGCTTCCATCTGCAGACCAGAAACAGAATATGGGAGCAGCAACTGTGAGTTCAAATGGCAAAACTTTATATTTCACGCAATGGAAGAATGAGGGCGGTCGCGTGGTATCAGCAATCTATTATTCAAAAAAAGATGGAGCGGGTTGGGGGCAACCAATGCTACTTGCATCTGTGAATGCTGATGGGTCAAATAACAAACAACCTTTCTGTTCCGCAGACGGTAATTATTTATTCTTTGCTTCAGATCGCCTGGGTGGTTCCGGAAAATTTGATATCTGGTATGCACCATTAAATAGTGATGGTACTGCCGGTAAACCAGTAAATGCCGGAACCGGTATTAATACTTCTGGTGATGAGCAGGCGCCATTTTATCAAAACAGCAGCAATACACTCGTTTTCTCTTCCAATGGAAGGCAGGGAATGGGTGGATATGATCTTTATTCAGCCAATGGAAAGGAAACAAGCTGGTCGGCACCAGAGAACCTGGGTTACCCGGTTAATTCTTCCCGAGATGATATATATTTCTATGCACCAGAAAAATCTGCCCTGTTAAGCAAAGCAATATTCAGTTCTGACAGGGGCAGTGGCTGCTGTCTTGAAACTTACGCTATCACCAAACAATCAAGAAGTAAAACGCTGGCTGGTATCCTGAAGGATTGTAATGATAAGAGTGCGCTTGCCGGAACAGAAGTAGTGATGACTGATAAGAGCGGAAAGAAATGGACAACTACTACTAACGATGCAGGAAAATATGAGTTCAGTATAGAATACTTTAACCTGGAAGAACCTACGCTTACATTCCATAAAGAAGGTTTTGCAGAAATGACTTACGGAGTGAATGTGGTCAATACAAATGGTTCCGACCTGCTGATCGAAAAATTGAATAACCAGGAATTGTGTATCGATAAGAAAGAGGAAGAAAAACTGGTGATCAAGGCTGAAGATGTGGTGACGGTTTATTTCGATTTCGATAAGAGCAACCTGAAAGGAGATGCTATAACCCGACTGGATTCCATTTATACGATGCTGATGGAAAATCCTGTTGCTACGATACAGATATCAGGATATACTGACGGCAGAGGTACTGAACAATATAATAAGAAACTCTCCGACAAACGTGCCCGTGCCTGCGCAGAATACCTGAAGAAAAAAGGAATTGATGAAAAGCGTATTAGCTTTGTATCATTTGGTTCCTGCTGCCCGGTAGAAATGGAGCTCATTAATGGCCGTGATAATGCAGAGGGTAGAGGTAAGAACCGAAGAGCGTTGATCAATGTAAAGAAAGAATAAGCATATTAAATACCAATCACCAAAAATGAAGGTCAGTGGTTAATTGCCATTGACCTTTTGTTTTATATTAGCTACAATCTTCTCTGCGTGCTCCCTGGAATTCTCTATGAAAAGCCGGTGAGTATTCATGCCACCGCAGATCACTCCGGCGAGGTAAATGCCGGGAACATTTGTCTCATGTGTATCCTCATTCACATTAGGACAACGAATGGCATCATTGGATAATTCTATTCCGATCTTTTCCAGGAATGAAAGGTTGGGCTGATAACCCGTCATCGCAATTACCCAGTCATTGGGAATGGTAACCACGCAATCAGGGGTTTGAATATCAACTTCTTTTTCGCGGATCGCTTTTACTGTTGAATTGTAATAAGCCCGGATCGAACCTTCTTTTATGCGATTCAGAATATCAGGCCGAACCCAGTATTTCACTCTTTCACCTATCTCTGTTCCGCGGATCACCATTGTTACCTCGGCACCTTTACGCCATGTTTCCAGGGCAGCGTCCACACCAGAATTCATGGCGCCAATTACAAGCACTTTCTGAAATGCATATTTATGTGGTTCCTTATAATAGTGAGTGACCTTTGGCAAATCCTCACCCGGTACATTCAGTAAATAGGGTATATCATAAAAACCGGTGGCTATGATAATGTGATCTGCTGCATAAACTGCTTTACTCGTTTCAATCTTAAAACGAGATTCTTTTGAAGGCTGGGTGGTAATTGTTTTTACCTCCTCATAGAGATTAATGTTCAGTTTATGGGAGGTGGCAACGCGACGATAATATTCCAGTGCTTCAGGTCTGGTTGGTTTGGCATTATTCGAAACAAAAGGAACACCACCGATCTCCAGTCTTTCAGAAGTTGAAAAAAAGGTCATATTGACCGGGTAATTGTACAGGGAATTCACGAGGCTGCCTTTCTCCAGGATCAGGTAATCAATTCCTGCTTTTTTCGCCTCCAGTCCGCAAGCCATTCCAATTGGACCGCCACCAATAATGATGATTGAATGAAATTCCATCGGGTAAAGATAACGTCACCCTTCATTATCAATCCTGATTTGTTCAAATGGCCTTCATATGATATTTTTGCATCCCGTAAAACAATACCGGACTACCAATGGCAAGATCTATAGCATTTCGTGAAGCCCTGCGTGAAGCATTGAATGAAGAAATGAGAAGGGATGACAGGGTTTTTTTAATGGGTGAAGAAGTGGCAGAATACAATGGAGCCTATAAAGTGAGCCAGGGAATGCTGGCCGAGTTCGGTCCAAAACGCGTTATTGATACCCCAATTTCAGAGCTCGGGTTTACTGCCGTAGGTGTGGGAGCCGCACAAAAGGGATTACGCCCGGTACTCGAATTCATGACCTGGAACTTTGCCGTCCTGGCCCTCGATCAAATCTTAAATACAGCTTCCAAAATGCTGGCAATGAGTGGTGGCCAGATATCCTGTCCCATTGTTTTCAGGGGCCCCAACGGCTCCGCAGGCCAGTTAGGAGCCCAGCACTCTACCGCCTTTGAAGCTTTGTACGCAAATATTCCCGGTATCAAGGTGGTTTCACCCAGCAATGGATATGATGCAAAAGGTTTGTTGAAACAGGCCATCCGTTATGAGGAAGATCCTGTGATGTTCATGGAAAGTGAAGTGATGTATGGTGAAAAAAGTGAAGTGCCTGAGGAAGAATATTATATTGAAATAGGAAAAGCAGATGTAAAGAAACAGGGTAGGGATGTAACCATTGTTTCCTATAATAAAATGATGAAAGTAGCGCTGGGCGCGGCTGCTGAACTTGAGAAAGAAAATATTAGTGCAGAAGTCATTGACCTGCGTAGCATTCGCCCGCTCGACTGGAAAACAGTACTTGAAAGCATTAAGAAAACCAATCGCCTGGTGATAGTGGAAGAGCAATGGCCATTCGCATCCGTATCATCTGAGCTCTCTTACCAGATACAGAAAGAAGGATTTGATTACCTGGATGCACCTATCCGCCGGATCACGGCTGCAGATGCACCCCTCCATTATGCTCCTAACCTGGTTGCTGCGGCATTGCCTGATGTGCCCAGAACAGTTAAACTGGTTAAAGAAGTAATGTATCTTAATAAGTAGTAACCAGCTTCTACAGAACAGTATATTACTAACATACTGTTGATAACAGCCTCATTATAGGGAGAGTATCGTAAAAGTACTCTTGATAATTTTTTGCAACACCATGCAGCGTTTTGCCACATAATTAGCATCTTTGTTATGGTTTTTCATAGGATATTGGATTTTAAAAGCGAGGCTGGATTTCTATCCGGCCTCTTTTCATTTTTTACCTCTTTTCCGCCTCTTCCGCCCGCCTGTACAGGCCATAACTCTGTTATCACCTGATTCATCTATTTTTGCGCCTAAATATGAATTTTAATGGCTGATATACTGATTATAGATGATGAAAAGGCGATCAGGAAGACCTTGACCGAGATTCTTTCCTTCGAAGGTTACAAGATCGATGAGGCTTCTGATGGCGAGGAAGGATTAAAGACGTTTAAAGACAAAACCTACGATGTAGTCCTTTGCGATATCAAAATGCCCAAACTGGACGGTATTGAATTCCTCCAGAAAGCAGGCGAGATCAATCCGGATATTCCAATTATAATGATCTCTGGCCACGGTAACATAGAAACTGCAGTGGAAGCAGTAAAGAAGGGCGCTTACGACTATATTTCCAAACCGCCGGACCTGAACCGGCTCCTGATCACCATACGGAATGCCATGGATAAGAGCAGCCTGGTCACGGAGACCAAGGTGCTCAAACGCAAGGTGAGCCGTGTTCAGGAAATGATCGGTGGATCTGCCGGCATGCAAAAGATCAAAGAGACGATTGAAAAAGTGGCCCCAACCGATGCGCGTATCCTTATTACCGGCGAGAATGGGGTAGGAAAGGAACTAGTGGCAAGGTGGATCCATGAAAAGAGTAATCGCGTTAGCGGTCCGCTGGTGGAAGTGAACTGTGCAGCCATCCCTTCAGAGTTGATCGAAAGCGAGCTCTTCGGTCATGAAAAAGGTTCGTTTACTTCGGCCATCAAACAACGGATCGGCAAATTTGAACAGGCAAATGGCGGTACACTATTCCTGGATGAGATCGGGGATATGAGCCTGAGTGCCCAGGCCAAGGTACTCCGTGCCCTGCAGGAGGGTAAAATAACAAGGGTGGGAGCCGATAAAGATATCAATGTAGATGTGCGTGTAATTGCCGCTACCAATAAAAATCTTCTAAAGGAAGTGGAGGAAAAAAGCTTCCGACTTGACCTATACCATCGTCTGAGTGTAATTCTTATTCATGTACCATCTCTCAACCAGCGCAGAGATGATATACCCATCCTGGTTGACCAGTTCCTGGATGATATCTGTGCGGATTATGGTATCGCCCGCAAGAATATTGATGATGATGCCATCAAAATGCTCCAGGAATATGACTGGACAGGTAATATCCGTGAATTGCGCAATGTGGTAGAACGACTGGTGATCCTGTCAGCCAAAACCATTACCGTGGATGATGTAAAAAGCTATGTAATGCCCAGGTAATTTCCTTTCATCCATTTTAAGAAAAGATATAGGACCCGGTCCATTTATTCGTATATTTTTGTCCGTTAAACTACATACGGCTCATGCCATTAAAACATTTATTCATCGTTTACCTCATCGGTACTTTACAAGTTTTCTTACCTTCTTTTGGATTGGCCAAATTGTTTCCCAAAGCGGGACAGGAAGCCTGGAAAGCTTATGTGCCTTTTTATAATACATGGATCATACAGGGTATTAACCAGCGACCAAAGCACTGGGTATTCTGGCAATTCATTCCTGTAGTTGGCTGGTTTATTACACCGGGCATCTTTATTGAGTTTGCCAAAGTGTTCAACCGGTTTCGCCTTCGTGAGCATACCATGGCTGCCTTATTGCCTTTCCTGTATTTTCCCTGGCTGGCATCCCGTAAGGATCTAAAATTTGTTGGGCCCGAAGTTGTAAAGAAACATAGAAAGAAACCCTGGAGGGAATGGGTAGATGCAGCCATTTTTGCCATTGTAGCCGCTACATTGATCCGCACTTTCATTTTTGAAGCTTATGTTATTCCATCCGGTTCTATGGAAAAAACATTACTGGTGAAGGATTTCCTTTTTGTTAGTAAGCTGAGCTATGGGCCTCGTATTCCCAATACACCGTTATCTGTTCCGTTTGTACATAATTACCTGCCTGTCACCAATGGCAAATCTTATTCAACCGCTATTGAGTTGCCTTATACACGCTGGTTTGCCACTTCGCCCAAAAGAGGTGATGTAGTGGTATTTAATTTCCCGGCAGGAGATACTGTTATTCACGCAGCAAATTTTGAATCAGCGAAACCATATTATGAATTACAGAGAGAAGCTGCTGCAGGAAGCCCTAATGCAAAAATGGTCCTTGAGGATCGTGATAATTACCCGGTAGTTGTACATCCTGTTGACAAAACAGATAACTATATCAAACGCTGTATAGGTGTTGCAGGTGATGTTCTTCAAATTGTTAAAGGAAAAGTATTGATCAATGGTCAGTTGCAGGCTACCCCGCCTTATTCAGACAGAATCTATACCGTAACTGTAAAACCAAACGAGTTCCTTGACAGGAATTACCTGGAAAGCCTGGGTATCCTGGTTAATGAAAGTGTGGATGAAGATGGCAACATGACATCAGACCTCAAAGGAGGCGCTGGAGGAGTGTATGATATTAACCTGACAGCAAAGGAAAGAGATATACTGGCGAAATCAGATAAAGTAAAAAGTGTTGATTCTTTAATTATCACTTCACTGGACATGACTGGTTTATTCCCTTACGATACGCTCCACAAATGGTCAATTGATGATTATGGTCCCATTTGGATACCTAAAAAGGGTGGTTCAATAAACCTCAATGATTCCACCTATTCAATCTATGAGCGATCCATCCGTTTTTATGAACACAATGATTTCTATCGAAAGGACGGGCATTATTTTCTGAATGGAAAAGAGGTAACAAGCTATACCTTTAAGATGAATTACTATTGGATGATGGGGGATAACCGCCAGGGATCACAGGACAGCCGTTTCTGGGGCTTTGTGCCGGAAGACCGAATTGTAGGCAAGGCCTGGATGATCTGGTTCAGTTGGGAGGGTGGACCCCGATGGAAACGATTATTCAGGATCGTCAAATAATATTTTCTGGATGCATAAGAAGTATGAATTTGATTACGAGTCTTATGATGACAGCAGCGAATTGAAAGCGGAAGACCAGGAACTGCTGTCAAAAGCACGTGCTATCACTGCACAGGCTTATGCACCCTATTCCCAATTCTTTGTTGGAGCCATGGCGAGGCTTAAAAATGGACAGTTCGTGGCCGGTACAAACCAGGAGAATGCATCCTATCCGGTAGGGATCTGTGCAGAACGGGTATTGCTGGGCAATGCTGCCATGTTATATCCAGGAGTACCCATTGACACCATTGCCATTAGTTATAATAGCGACCAGGTAGAACCTACTCACCCTATATCTCCCTGCGGCATGTGCCGCCAGGCTCTTTTGGAATACGAGACCAGGACTCTTGAACCGATCCGTGTTATATTAAGTGGCCAGGAAGGAAAAGTGTTTATTATTAAAACAGTGGCCGCATTATTACCTTTCGCATTTACAGGTACTGAACTTCAGTAGAATGAGGTCTCTTTTAAAGAAGATCGTTATTCATATTCTTCTACCACTTGTTGTAGGACTTTTTATCTATGTGGGGACAAGGCAAATGCCAATTCACCTTTTCCATGCCCTCGGAAATTTTCCCCATGATACAATAATTGAAAATCTTCAAAACGAATCCTGGTTACCTCGTATTATTATTTTAAGTGGTCCGGATTTTTTATGGTCTTATTCCTTTGCTTCCGCATTGTTTATCTGGAAATCATATGGAGAAGGTCAGGTTAGTTTTTCATTCTTTATCCTGGTAACAGTTATAATGGCCTGCTCAGAGTTAATTCAGCTGTTTTTTCCATTATATTTTACTTTTGATATTGCCGACCTTGTTGCAGCGATTCTGGCTACCGGGTTGTCATATTTTTTAAACACCCGAAATGTATAGCCGCAAACGATTTCTTGCTCTCTGCTGTATCGTCCTCTTTTATTCATTTCTTTATATCGCTACAACAAAAACACCACCATGTGAAAATGAATGTCCAAAAATGCAGGTAATTGCAGGAACCCTTACTCAGAATTACAGTTACATCTATGGAGTTGAAAGATGTGATAACCGCCCGGAAGGCTTGTGTGTTTATGTTATGGATACTCCGGGAGTGGATTGGTATCACCTTGCTGATACCACCTGTTTTTTGGCGAAGCAGCAGCAGTTGATTGCCACACAGGTGCTTATTCTCAAGAACGGAACCTATCCGTATGATACACTTGCCAGGGTTACTTGTCCTTAGAACAGGGTTTGCACACCATAGGCGATCTTCATTTCATGTTCCAGTAGCCATTTTTTTCTCCAAAGGCCGCCACCATAACCTACCAGGTCCCTGTTTGATCCGATCACCCGATGACAGGGTACAATAATGGCTACATTATTTCGTCCATTGGCACTGGCTACAGCCCTTGTAGCTTTACGATCACCGGTCTTCAATGCCAGATCAAGATAACTTATGGTCCTGCCGTAAGGAATGGTCATTAACAGACTCCAGACTTCCTGCTGAAAAGAAGTGCCTTCCTGATTGATTACCAGTTCAAATACTCTTCTCTCTCCATGGAAATACTGTATCAGCTGTTCAATGCAGTGAATAATAACTGGAGGCATGTCCTTCTTATTGGCTGGTGCCTTTTGGGTTGTGTCATGAAATGTGACCTCGCTGATATAATCATCAGTGCCTGAAATTTTCAGCATTCCAACCGGAGAATGATAATATGTAGTGTATTGATCAGCCAATCTTCATTCCATTAGTGACAGCCTTTGATGGCTGTAATAAAATTACATCTTTGTTTTCATCATAAACACCCAATACCAGGCACTCACTAATAAAGGATGCTATCTGCTTAACCGGAAAATTAACCACTGCGATAACCGTTCTGTTAATCAAATCTTCCTTTTTGTAATGTACTGTGATCTGTGCAGATGATCTTTTAATGCCCAGTTCTGCACCAAAATCAATCGTAAGCTGGTATGCAGGTTTTCGCGCCTTCGGGAAATCATTTACCTCGATGATTGTCCCGGTACGAATATCAATCTTTTCAAAATCATCCCAACTGATGGTCATTATTTCATAATTTGCCGTAAACTTACTCTTTGTATCTTAAATCAAAATTTACGCTGTATGACCCCGTATAAAAATGAACTTGCCAATTCAAGGAGAAAATTTATTCGAAACTCAGCCATTATCGGCAGCAGTTTTTTTATTGTACCCCGGCATGTGCTGGGACGTGGATTTGTAGCACCCAGTGATAAACTAAATATTGGAGCCATTGGTGCAGGTGGAAAGGGAGGAAGTGACATTAGTGAATTTTCCAAGAGCCCGAATGTAAATATCGTTGCGCTTTGCGATGTGGATGACCGCCAGACTGTGAAATCAAGAGAGAAATTCCCCAAGGCAACTTATTACAAGGATTTCAGGGAAATGCTGGATAAAGAAAAGAACAATATTGATGCCTGCAATATATCCACTCCGGACCATACACACGCAGTAGCTACATTAGCCGCAATGCAACTGGGCAAGCACGTGTATACACAGAAGCCACTGACCCATGATATCTATGAAGCCAGGATGTTAACGGAAGCGGCTAAAAGATACAAGGTGGTAACCCAAATGGGCAACCAGGGTTCATCTGGCGATGGCGTACGTAAAATGAAAGAATGGTATAAGGCCGGGCTGATAGGAGATGCAACAGCCATTCATGTATGGACCAACCGTCCGGTATGGCCCCAGGGGATTGCCAAACCTACTGGTAAAGAAGAAATTCCTAAGGAACTGAACTGGGACCTTTGGCTGGGAACTGCCAAATGGGAGGAATATCATGAAGCTTTATTGCCTTTTAACTGGAGAGGTTTCTGGACATTTGGTACCGGTGCCCTGGGAGATATGGGTTGTCATCTTATTGATCCTGCATTTAATACTGTTGGTCTGGGTTATCCTTCTGAAGTAGAATGCAGCGTGGTTGATTTTTATGAGAAAATGTGGACTCCGGTTTATCATCCGGAAAGTGCTCCTCCTTCTTCATCACTGAAATTCAAATTTCCTGGCCAGAATGGTAAAAAAGATGTGTTCCTGTATTGGACAGATGGTGGCATTTTACCAGAAAGACCTGCAGAACTCGGTGCAGATGAAGCAATGGGTAACGGTGATGGCGGATGTATAATAACCGGAACTAAAGGAAAGATCATGTGTAATTGTTATGGTGCCAATCCAACACTGCTTCCAACTTCGAAGACGAAAGACATAAAGGTTAAGGAAACACTTGCACGCGTTCCTGAAGGACATTATATCCAATGGGTTAATGCATGCATGGCAGGATATGGCAAGAATGAGGTAAGCTCACCATTCAGTTATGCCGGTCCGCTCACAGAGACCATTCTAATGGGTAATCTCGCACTGAGAGCCTGGAATATAAAAGAAGGGAACAAATTCACTGGCAGAAAGAAATTGCTCTGGGATGCACAGAATATGAAGGTCACCAATTATGATGCTGCCAATGAATTTGTAAAAAGAGAGTACAGGGATGGATGGAAGCTTAGCTTCTAACGAACATAGCTACGTAGCATCCAGGCCATTTTCTCATGTTGTTTCATGATGCCTGTTGCGAAATCAGCGGTTCCTTTATCCTTGTATTTATCTTCGAATTCATCAACTAGTTTACGAAGCCTTACAATAAGGATCTCATGATCACCTTCCAGATTCCTGATCTGGGAGGTTTGATCAGTGGGAGGAGCCGGTTCATCCAGTTCTGCCAGTTTAAGGATCTCTTTTAACCGGCCTTCAGCAAAATGGCCGATAGTGCGGATGCGCTCTGCAATCTCATCAATCATTTCAGCCAGTTCAGTATACTGTGCCTCGTATAGTTTATGGAATTCCATGAAACTCGGGCCTTCCACGCTCCAGTGATAATTGCGCGTTTTGTTGTAAAGAACATGCTCATCTGCCAGCAATTTGTTTAACTCAGTTGCTACCGCCTGGCGGTTCTTGTCGGAAATACCAATATTTACTTTCATAAAAAGTTTGGAAAATAGTGAGGAATAATGGCAAGTTAATCCAAAAGTGATGCCAGCGCTATTAATTCTTTTTGCTTGTACTCATCCTTGTCGGTAGTAAAGCATTTTGCAAATTCTTCCAGCAGGTGCTGGATCACTTTTTTATTTTTCCGGGGTTTGAAGTAGGCATCTACAGGTGGCACTGCTATACGTTTGAAATAGCTTTCTACATCCTGGTGAGTGAAAACCTGTCCGCTGGTAGGGTCTATGAAGAATTCAATTTTTTGCATGGGATTGACCAGGTTCTCATCTGAATAACCCGGTTTGAAATACCCGATAATAAATTGACGTGGCAAATTGATGGCCCTTACTGGAATATCCAGCAATTCGCAGAGGAGAAGGTAGAGAATGCCGTTGCTGAGCTGATTACCACGTTTTGCTTCCAGGGTTTTATGCAGGAGGAATTCAGAAGGCTCCTTATAATTGATCTCGCTTCCTTTTAAGCCATAATAGCTGTAGAGTATGCTGGTGACGATATTGATCTGCTCAAGTGGAGTGAGATAATTATTCAGCTCCAGCCAGATATTGCGGCGCACTTTTTCAATTTCCTGTAATACAGGTGTAGTGGAAAGATCCGGGTATTGAAATTTGCTTACAAGTAGTGAGCCCAGTATCAAATCATGATGGCCGGAAACATTCCATTGGCGGATATCTTCAGTTAGGTCCCTGTAATGTAATTTGTGAATGAGTAATTCGATCCTTTCCTGCGTATAGCTATCCGGAGTAGTTTCCCAAAGATGTTCAAGATTGGGAATTATTGGTTTGCCGTAGTCAACAATCTTTTGGGAAATGGCGTTGAAGACTTCTTCATCAGGGTCGTCAATAAGGTGGAAAAGGGCCGATATTTCTTTGTTCGCTTCCATGGTGGTGCTTATTCGCTACAAATTTGCTATCGGGTTTTGGGTGATATTTTACAATTCACCAAAAACCCGATAGCTATTCACTCACAATTTCTTTATAGACAGGCAAACGAAATAGTTAAACTTTTCCACAGATGGGGAAAGGGGATTGTCGCTTAGCCTGATACAATCTACTACACCAAAATTATTCCATTTTCTTCGCAACCAGCATCCAGTCCCATGGATTGGGACGTTTAAGCCATTTGGGTGGCTTTACAAATTCAGTCTTCCAGTTGTATTCGATCTTTTGAATGGTTTCAATTGAAAATTTGTGTAGTGATAATACCAGATCCAGTTCTTCCTGTAAATAATGTTTGGTAGGCACTTCGTCAATATCTGCATGACCCTGCAGAATATTCCTGTATTTTTTTGATCCAGCTTTGGCAGAATATTTTTTAGCAAAAAGGTCTTCGTCAATCTTCCACTTGTTTTGAATGATATGCGTCATCATCCATGATTCAAGTGAGGGTACTACCAATACCAGGTGACCACCTTTCTTAATGATGCGGGATAAATTCTTAAAAAAGTTATCTCTTTTTTTGACAGAATCAGTAAGAATGGCATTGATGCAAACAGCCAGATCGCATTTCTGTAATTTTATTTTTGCTGCAGACATATCCGCTCTTATATAATCAACATTTGTATACTGCGGATAGGTTCTTTGCGCGATAGCAAGATTCTCAATGGAAATATCCAGTGCCAATACCTGTTTGAAAGCAGGGGCCAGCACGGGCAGCCATTTACCAACCGCGCAACCAATATCGGCCACTGTTTTAGAAGGGGAGGCCCTTTTGATAATAGCGGAGCGGATGATGCCTTTTTTGTCATTTTTCAGAACATCAAATATTTCTTCGTTGTAGTCAGGCGCTATTTTTTCCCAGTAATTACGGTCCATGTATCAACTATTTTTCCACATAATATAGTTTGGTGTACTTTATGCTTAAGGCAGGGTAAGATAAGCTAAAAACCTTTATAACCACGGTATAATGATGCCATTAGCCGGTATATCGGCAAGATCCAGCTGCATCAAGTTTTTACCCGTGGAAACAATCAAGTTCCTGTCCCGCTAAATGCGGGGCGGGGCTTTTTAGAGATTCAATGAGATGTAAAGAGATGTAACGAGATGTAAAATAAAGGGCAACACCAGGTGTAAAATATATAGGTATACATAATGACCGTTAATGCGGAATGTTACTCTATTTATTTTACATTTTTTATTTTAAGCCTGATTACATATTTAATACAAGCCAGTAAAAAAATTCATACAGTAATAGATAATAGAATAATATTTTATCCGTTTACAAAATGAATTCCTGCCAACCTTTCTCCACCAGGGAAACCTTCCTTTGAATACGCACCAGTTGAATGCACGCCAGTCTTACTCCACCCGAGTAAAAATATAACCTATCAATTTGCCAGGGCCGAGCTAACCAATGCTGAATGCTTAGAGTGTCACCTCTATTTATTATTTAAACAATTGTAAACATGAAACACTTACTGCGTGCATGCCTTGCGTTGAGCATTGCCATTGCCATTCTCTTTTCGTGCTCGAAAGAAAACAGCAATAATGATAGCGCTGTTCCTGAGGGCCAACAAAGAGTAAAGATCTATTTGTCAGATAACCCTGTCAATTTTGATGCTGTGTATGTTGATATCCAGAAGGTAGTTGTCCAGGTTATTCCTGACAGCTGCCGTGGCAGGGGCGATAGAAACGGAAACGATTGCTATGATGATGATGAATATCGTTGTTCCATTTGGGATACGCTGGATATCCGTTCAGGTGTATACAACCTGTTGAATCTATCTAATGGAGTTGATACTATTCTTGCTAATGGACTGACATTGCAGGGGCGTGTTAACAAGATCAAACTGATATTGGGTGATAATAATTCCGTGGTTATCGATAGTGTAAGCTACCCACTTACATTATGGGGTAATCAGCATGCTGTTACCATCAATGTAAGAGGTGCGGATATTGATTCGCTGACGCCTGGTGATCTTCAACTCTGGTTGGACTTTGATGCAGGTGGTTCCATTGTGAAGGTCAGCAATAACCATTTCGTATTGAAACCAAGAATAAAAGTATTTGTGCCGGACAGAACAGCCAGCATAAAAGGTAAAGTATTGCCAGGAGAAGCCAAAGCCGTAGTATCCGCAATAGCGAACGGCGATACCCTGGTGGCGATTCCCTATTCTCGTAATGGAGAATTCAAGATCAGGGGATTAACAGGATCATCTGCAGTAGTGTTCATTAATGCTACTGCGGGTGGTTACCGGGACACCACAATAGCGGCAGTTGCGTTACAGGCTGGAAAAACAGCTGATATCGGAACAATACAATTGCATAAATAATTGTCCCGTGAAAACTATCGAAGCCTCTCCGAACTGACGGAGAGGCTTTTTCATGCCGTGGTTCGTGAGACACGAACCACGGCCATGGTTCATGGCGATTACTTCTTCTTTTTAGGAGATGCTTTTTTCGTAGCAGGCTTTTTCGCAGCAGCTTTGACTGTTGCAGGCTTTGGTTCTGCAGGTTTCTTTTCCTTCTTCTTTTTGCCAAATGCATTTGGTATCTGGGCAACTACCCATTCCTTCACTGTATCGATTGAGATATCCTTTAGATCATCTGCTGTATATTTTGATTCATCCTGTTTGCGTGGCAATTTGATGATCTTCTTTCCCCATTTGACCACAGGACCCCAACGGGCATTCTCTATCGAGATCTTATCATCCGGCCAGCGCTGGATATAACGGTTCTCTTCTTTCTTGACCTTTGCAGCGATCAGTTCATCGATATCCGATTTGGAAAGATTGTCGAAATCATAGCGCTTGGGCACATTGATGAACAGGCCTTCCCATTTCAGGTAGGGACCAAAACGGCCTTTGCCCTTTGTTACAGGCTTATTATCGTAATGTGCGATGGGAGCATCTGCCAGCTGTTTTTCCTTGATCAGTTCAATGGCTCTGTCCATATCCACTTCCAGCGGATCTTCTCCACGGGGAATAGAAATGAATTGCTCACCGAATTTTACATAGGGACCATAAGGACCACGGTTCACATATACTTCCTCACCTTCGTATTCACCGAGTGTCAGTGGCAGTTTGAAAAGATCCAGCGCTTCTTCCAGCGTTATCGTTTCAATACTTTGTCCGGGCTTTAACGCTGCAAAGAATGGCTTGTCTTCTTCATTGGCTTCACCAATTTGCAACATAGGTCCAAAACGGCCCATTCTCGCAACGATCTTTTTACCACTTACAGGGTCAATACCCAATTCTCTTTCACCCTTTGCACGTTCTGCAGTTTCAATGGTCTTATCTACATCCCTTTTGAAGGGGCTGTAAAAATCATCGATCATTTTGTTCCACTTCATTTTTCCTTCTGCCACTTCATCAAACTCCTCTTCAATGCGTGCAGTGAAACTATAATCCATTATATCATCAAAATACTGCTTCAGGAAATCTGTTACCACCAGGCCAAGATCAGTAGGGAACAGTTTGGATTTTTCAGCACCAGTATTTTCCTGTTCAGTAACTGTTTCAACCTTATTTTCTTTCAATATCAATACACGATAATCACGTGGAGTTCCTTCCTTATCACGCTTTTCAACATATCCTCTTTTGAGAATGGTAGAAATGGTAGGAGCATAGGTAGATGGACGACCAATTCCCAATTCTTCCAGCTTCTTAACAAGCGAAGCTTCCGTATAGCGGGGCATTGGACGACTGAACCTTTCAGTTGCTTTCATCTCACGGAGTGGCAATTGCTGGCCAACCACCAATGGAGGCAGCATACCTTCCTGGGTCTCATCTTCCGCAACATCCTCATCATCCCGGTCTTCCCGGTAAACTTTCAGGAATCCATCGAATTTCAGCACCTCACCGGTTGCTGTCAACTCTTCATTATTAGTTGATATCCCGATTTTTGCAATTGTTTTCTCCAATTCAGCCTCTGCCATCTGGCTGGCCATGGTACGCTTCCAGATCAGCTCATAAAGGCGCTTCCAGTCGGGATCTTCCACCGTGGTATTGTTCATATAGGTGGGACGAATGGCCTCGTGTGCCTCCTGGGCGTTCTCATTCTTATTCTTGAATTTGCGGAACTGGTGATAGCGCTCACCATACATACTCTTAATGGTATTAGTGATATCCCCGAGAGCGGTATTACTCAGGTTCACACTATCGGTACGCATATAAGTAATGTATCCGTTCTCGTATAATTTCTGAGCGATAAGCATGGTGCGGGAAACGCCATACCCCAATTTTCTTGCAGCTTCCTGTTGCAATGTTGAAGTTGTAAAGGGTGGAGCAGGGGAGCGTTTACCAGGCTTTACCTGAATATCCTTAATGGAATAGTTGGCGCCTTTACAGCTTTCAAGGAAACTTTGTGCATCTTCAACAGTAGAATATTTATTGCCTTCTGCTTTAAAGGATATCTGCTTGTCACTGGTATCCTTTGCAGTAAACCATGCATCAATTTTAAAACTACTCTGGGTAGCAAATGCGTTGATCTCGCGTTCACGTTCTGCAATCAATCTTACCGCTACACTCTGTACACGACCAGCACTGAGATTATTGCGCATACTGATCTTGCGCCAGAGAACCGGGCTTAGTTCAAAACCCACAATGCGGTCCAGTATCCGGCGTGCCTGTTGGGCATTAACCAGGTTCATATCCAGCTTGCGCGGGTTATCAACAGCCTCTTTTATTGCAGGCTTTGTGATCTCATGGAAAACGATACGCTTGGTACTCTTGGGATCCAGCCCCAGCACCTCACAAAGATGCCAGCTGATAGCTTCTCCTTCCCGGTCCTCATCCGTGGCCAGCCAGACTTCTTTTGCTTTGCCAGCCAGAGTCTTTAATTCTTTGACAACCTTCTCTTTATCCTCGGGAACTATATATCGGGGTTTGAAATTCTTTTCAAGATCAATACCCATACCAGCCTTTTCCAGGTCACGGATATGACCGTAGCAGCTCTTAACCTGGAAATCACTTCCTAAGATCTTTTCTATAGTTTTTGCTTTCGCAGGGCTCTCAACAATCAATAGGTTCTTCGCCATAGTGGACTATAATTATAATATACAATTGCGTCAAAACAGACCAGTTGTATTTGATAAAACCGCTTTTCAGCGGCTGCAAGTTAGAACAAGAATAATAATTTTTTAAGGAAACTCTCTTTTAGTGCCTTTTAGACCAGCATTTTGCGACGATTTACTGCGTGAAAAAGCGTTTCTGCAAACAGGCTTGTATCCCTTGATAATCAAAGACTGAATTGCTGTGGAGCGAACGCTTGCATGCAGAAATCTGCAGGGACAGGAAAAATTTTAGTGTTGAAGCAGGTTTTCTATGGTATCTGATACTTCCTGTGCCCAGATGGAATATTCTTTGCCGGACGGGTGAAGGCCGTCAGCCGCCAGTAAACTTACGTCATCTGCAGCCTTCCTGGTTCCCGGAGTGATATCTATATAATGTACCTGGTAGCGCAGGGATATTTGCTTATTGATACTATTGAAGTCGTCAATTTCTTTAGCGATCTGGTTCCTGTTTCTTCCTTCCGCAAAGGGTGTAATACCCCAATCAGGAATGGATAAAACTATAACATGAGAAACTTCATTGTTCGCGTAAGCAATTGCCTGTTTTAGCAATGATTCAAATTCAGCAGCATAATTTTCTTTGGACCAGCCCCTGTATTGATTATTGACACCAATAAGCAAACTCACAAAATCATACTGGCCTTTCAGCATCGCTTTGTCTATCCCATTCTGCAGTTCATCGGTTGTCCAGCCTGTTTTAGCAACAATTGTCGGAGATTGAAAAGCAATTCTTTTTTCATTGAGCAGGCGGGTCACCTGGTTAGGGAAATTATCCCTGGCGGGCACCTGTTCACCGATGGTATAGGAGTCGCCCAGGGCCAGGTAAGTATAGGTCTTTTCAGGTTCGTTGGGGTATTTCATTGATGTAATGAAAATAAGGATAAGGAGTGAACTGAACCCCACTACCTGCGGAGAATTTAGTCTTTTGGTGGTAGTAAATCTCATCCTTAACCAGCCCCGTTTTTAGTGGGTTCGATGGGATCAGGGCCTGTGCCTATATACGTAAAAATGCCTGTGGTGGTTTTTGATCCGTAGCTTCAATATATCCTAACTTTCACACGAAATTCAGGAACATGGAAATAGTAATAATCGGGTCTGGAAATGTAGCAGCCATTTTGGGAAGAAAATTTAAAGCGGCCGGACATGGCATTCTGCAGATCGTAAGCAGGAATGCCTCTGCTGCCAGTGCCCTGGCTTATGAATGGGATACTGAATCGGCCAATTACATGAGCCTGCTGAATCGCAGGGCTGATGTTTATATTATTGCGGTTTCTGATAATGCCATTCCCGGTATAATTCAATCGCTGAAGTTGCCAGCTAAGGTAGTGGCACATACTGCAGGCTCGGTAAATAAAGACATACTGAAAGAAGTAACGCCGCACTATGGTGTATTTTATCCATTACAAAGCCTGCGGAAAGAAACGGACCATCTACCTGAGATCCCTTTTTTTTATGAAGGCAGTGATGATAAGGCCAGCAAGACCCTGGAAACTTTAGCGCTATCTGTATCGCCTGGTTTTGTAACAAAGGCTGATAGTGAGGAAAGAACAAAATTGCATTTGGCTGCTGTTATGGTTAATAATTTCGCCAATCATTTATATGCACTGGCAGAGGACTATTGTAAAAAGGAAGGACTTGATTTTCATCAGTTGATCCCTTTAATAGAAGAAACAGCTCAGCGTCTTAAAACAACTTCCCCGTCTCAAACCATGACAGGTCCTGCTATCCGCAATGATGAAGAAACCATTCAAAAACATCTGGCATTGCTGAAGAATTATCCGAAGCTGCAGCAGCTTTATAAAGTAATGACGGATAGTATAAGGAGCCATTAAAGGAAGTGGTTTCCGGCCATGGTTCTTCGCCATAGTTCTTCCCTTTCGAACTATGGCCTCACGAACCATTAGTGTTTCGTGAGACACGAACCACGGCAGGTAGCAGCTAGTGACCTTTCATTAGTATATTTACTCCCATGAATATCCAGGACCGGTTCAAAAAGATCACCACTTTTATATTTGATATTGATGGAGTGCTTACGGATGGCTCCGTTTTATTGCTCGATAATGGTCACCAGGCACGTAGTATGAATATCAAGGATGGCTATGCCCTGCAGTTGGCGGTCAGGAAAGGATATCGGTTGGCTGTTATTTCGGGAGCCGATATGCCTCCGGCACTGGAGCGCCTGAAAAAGCTGGGCATATCAGAAGTTCATTTTTCAGTTACCGATAAGAAAAAATATATTGAAGATTTCATATTGAATCATAAGCTTAATGCTGAGGAAATATTGTTCATGGGGGATGATATGCCGGATCTCCCGGCTTTTTCAGTTGTGGGAATTTCAGCCTGTCCGGCAGATGCAGTCAATGAAGTACGCCAGGCTTGCCGGTTTGTCTCTGCCTATAATGGCGGAAAGGGCTGCGTGAGAGAGGTTTTGGAAATTGTATTAAAATTAAATGACCATTGGGGTCATGAATCGGGCATCGTATCCCGGTGAACAGATAAGAGGTGAAAGAAAATTTTCTTGCAGTATCTTTCCCGAAATTTTATCAATGAGATTGATTGGAGCTTTCTTTAAGATGATTCGACTCCCCAATCTCATTTTCATTGCACTTACACAAGTGCTTTTCCAGGTCTGTATATTCTATCCGCTTTACATCGGCAATATTCCTTACCGTGATACACGCAATTTTATTCTGTTAGTACTGGCTTCCGTGTTTATTGCTGCGGCGGGTTATATCATCAATGATTATTTTGATATCAATATTGATGAGGTAAATAAGCCCAGGAAGAATGTTGTTGGCAAACAGATCAACCGTCGCTGGGCTATAGCCTGGCATTTTATACTGAGCTTTACAGGACTTGTTTTTACGGTGATAGCCCTTCCCGTATTTCATAAATGGTACCTGCTGCTGGGTAATATGATCTGCATTGCTTTACTCTGGTTTTATTCCACCACTTTTAAGAGAAAGCTGTTGATCGGTAATGTGATCATTTCCCTTTTAACTGCCTGGTCAGTATTATTGATATTCTTTTCCAAAGTTTCAGTGGCTGACGCTTTATTGCCCTATCACCAGAGCCAGCCAAAATTCTTCCGGTTTGCATTTTTGTATGCCGGTTTTGCATTTATACTTTCATTGATCAGGGAAGCCATTAAGGATATTGAAGATATGCCTGGAGATGAAAGGTACGGTTGCAGGACCATGCCCATTGTGTGGGGAACCACTACCACCAAGGTATATACGGGAGTATGGCTGATCATCCTGATCATAACGCTTGTAATAGTGCAGGTATATGTATTGCAATTCAGGTGGTGGTGGGCTGTTGTTTATGCTGTACTTTTGATCATTGCGCCTTTGATAGATATTCTCCTGCAATTGCGAAAGGCATCTTCCACCAAACAATACCATAAGCTGAGTAATCAAACCAAATTGGTAATGCTAACGGGAATCTTATCCATGGCCTTTTTTTATTTTTATCTATGATCAAAATCATTCTGGCCAGTGGGTCACCAAGGCGTAAGCAATTACTGGAGTGGGCAGAAGTGCCGTTTGAAGTGAAGGCTAAATCAACGGATGAGTCTTACCCGGCGGGTCTTCTTCCACAGGAAGTAGCCATACATATCGCACGTAATAAAGCACTGGCTGTTGTAAATGAATGTCCTAAAGATTCAGTCATACTGGCAGCAGACACAATTGTTGTATTAGATCAACGCATTATTGGCAAGCCTGCAGACCGGGAAGATGCAATTGATATATTAGCTGCGCTTTCCGGGCAGCATCATCGCGTAATAACGGGGGTGGCTATCCGGAAGAATGACAGGGAGAATACATTCAGTGATTCAACTACGGTACAATTCCATTCACTTACCCGTAAAGAAATTGAATACTATATTGATAAATACAAGCCTTACGATAAGGCAGGTGCTTATGCCATCCAGGAATGGATAGGAGTAGTGGGTATTCAATCTGTGCAGGGAGATTTTTATAACGTAATGGGGCTTCCTGTGAGCCGGGTAGTTAGAGAGCTCCAATCATTTGGAAGCCATTAGCCATTAGGTCATGATATCGGGAGGTAACACTATTTCGGATCTGTTACAAACAGCTAATAGCTAAAGGCTAATAGCTTTCTTTTCGCACTCCATTATTTTCGCGTTTCAATCGGTGAAAACACTCATTTTCGGAACATCAATCTCTTCTAATTTTCTGCCAGTAATAATTCTTATAACCATGAATGAGCAATTGCTGCAGTTCATCTGGCAATTCCAGTATTATAACAGAACTGAACTGGAAACAACAGGAGGGGAGTCTGTAAAAGTGATCAGTGCCGGTACCTGGAACCATAACCAGGGACCGGATTTTATGGACGCAAAGATCTTTATCAATAATTTATTGCTGGCAGGTACCGTAGAAGTGCATGTGCAATCATCTGACTGGGGAAGGCATCAACATGAAAAAGACAGGAATTACAGGAATGTAGTGCTTCATGTGGTATGGGAAGATGATGAATATAAAAGCAACCTGCCGGTACTTGAATTAAAAGACAGAGTCCCCAAATTATTATTATCCCGGTATAAGGAGCTGATGTCTTCTACCGCGTTTATTCCTTGCGAAAAAAACATCTGTGCTGTTAATGACCTGACATGGAGCAGTTGGAAAGAACGATTGCTGGCTGAACGTTTAACCAGTAAATCACAATTGGTAAAAAACTGCCTGATGCAAAATAATTATCACTGGGAAGAAACATGCTGGAGATTGCTTGCGCGCAATTTTGGTATCAGGGTGAACGCTGAGGCGTTTGAATCAATGGCTAAAACAATACCATTGCGTTTAATTGGCCGGCTAAGGAATGAATTGTTTAAACTGGAAGCATTATTGCTTGGACAGGCGGGACTACTGGAAGGTAAATTCAGGGATGATTATCCCAATCTCCTGCAGAAAGAACACCAATACCAGAAAAAAACATTTTTGTTGGATATGGTGTATCAAACACCTGTTTTTCTCAGGATGCGACCGAAAAGTTTTCCAACACTTCGGCTGTCGCAACTGGCCGTTATGCTGCGTCGCTCAAACCATCTTTTCTCCATCATCCGGGAAGAGCAATCGTTGAAAGCCATCAGAGGCCTGTTTTCAGTGACAGCAAGTGAATACTGGAATACCCATTACCGGTTTGACGAGGCATCTTCACCCAGTCCGAAAAAGACAGGGGCTGCATTGGTAGATAGCATCGTCATCAATACTATTGCACCATTGTTATTTTTTTATGGAGTATTCAATGAAGTTGCAGATTATAAAGACAAGGCGGTACACTGGTTGCAGGAAACCCGGGCAGAACAGAATTCAATTACCGAGGGCTTTAGCCAATTGGGAATATTCATTGAAAATGCTTTCGATTCACAGGCATTGATAGAACTTAAAACACAGTATTGTGATCATAAGCGATGCCTGGAATGTGCAGTTGGAAATTTCCTGTTGCGCAGAACCGGTCAGCCTTAAGCCCAGGTTCCCCAATCCACTTTCACTTCTATATCCGGGTGGATGCTTTTCATGACAGGGCAGGTATCACCGGTATGCTTGAGAATATCCTTTGTTTTTTGATCAATAGTTTCCAGGGCAGAAGGTATATGAAATGTTAAATCTATTCCCCCAACCCTGCGTGGATCAGCCTTCATGATCTTCAAAACCTCAACCTTCATATCAGTAAGGTCAAACCCCATACTACGAGCCTTGATCCCCATAACGGTGAGCATGCAGGTACCGAGGCTGGTTGCCATCAGGTCAGTAGGTGAGAACCGTTCACCCTTCCCATTATTATCAACCGGTGCATCTGTTTCAAAGTTGGAGCCGCTTTTCAGGTGTGTGCAGGTAGTCCGCAAATCGCCGTTATAAACTACTGTGGAGGTCATTTCAATTTTTGCCCTAAATTTACGTTATAGGAGAGTGGAAAAACGGAAATGGGCATAGACATCTTTTAGTCATTTTTTTACGTTTTATCACTGTTATCATTCAAAATATAGATCTGTGAAGAAATTAAGCCTGGTTATTATTACAGTTCTCGTTGCTGTTGGCTCCTTTGCACAAAACAGCCGCGAAGAGAAGAGGGAAAAGAAAGAAGCCAAACGCCAGAAGATAAATGAAATGGTAAGGCAGGCCGAAGAAGGTGTTTTGGTGTATGAAAAGCAAAACATCTTTGGCATCCAGTTACGCTCCAACGGTTATGGTGCTTTCTATGAACTTGGAAAGATGAAGACCAACCGCAAGACCAATATTTACCGCCTGGATATTACAGAGATCAAAGATCACAAGGAAGAAAAACTGTTAGGTGGTGGATTTCTTTTTGGCAATCCGTTTATTTACGGCAAACGGAATTTTTTCTATCCAATCACGCTCGGCTTCGGACAACAGTATATCCTGGGACAAAAAGGCAACAAGAATGGTGTAGCTGTTTCTGCAGTGTATAATGCCGGTATAGCCATCGGTTTACTGAGACCTTACTATGTTGATGTGCAAAGCACAGGGAATACAGAAAAATCCATTAAATATTCTCCTGAAGACAGTGTGGCTTTTATCAATGGTCCCTTTCTTGGCGCCAGCGGTTTAGGTAAAGGCTGGAGCGAGATCAAAGTGAAGCCCGGTGGATTTGTAAAAGCTGCCATGCGTTTCGATTATGGCCGATATAACGAATCAGTAAACGGATTGGAAATAGGCATGAGCGTGGAAGCATATGCAGATAAGATACCCATCATGCTATTCCAGAAAGATAAACGTATTTTTTACCAGCTATACCTTGCATTGTTGTTTGGCAAGCGGAAATAATAACCAAACATTTCATCTGTAAATTTTTATTGTTTTTAATAAGACAGATGGAGCTACGCAAAAAGCTTCGGTTCTCCGGTATTTATTGTTTTTAGATGGATCTTATCATGAGTAGATTTTAATTGCACCGGGTTGTACTATTAAAATTTTATCATGGAGGATTCGTAAATTTGCCAAATGGCCGAACTTCCCCTTTCTTCAGGTAATGAAGCCCAGGTTCAACGGATAAAGAAACCTGACTGGCTACGAGTAAAGCTCCCTATTGGCGAAAGCTACAGGCATGTACGTGGTTTGGTTGATACCCATAAGCTGCATACCATTTGTGAAAGCGGTAACTGTCCCAATATGGGCGAATGCTGGGGTGCCGGCACTGCTACATTTATGATCCTTGGCAATATATGTACCCGTAGCTGCGGATTTTGTGCAGTAGCCACAGGCAGGCCTACAGAATTAGATTGGGATGAACCCCAACGCGTGGCAGAAGCTATCAATCTCATGAAGGTGAAACATGCTGTTATCACATCTGTTGACCGTGATGAATTGAAAGACGGCGGATCCACCATCTGGCATAATACTATCAAAGCCGTTAAGGCGCTCAATCCTGATACTACCCTGGAAACCCTGATCCCTGACTTCAAGGGGAAGAAAGAAGATATCCAGCGTGTAATTGATGCAGAGCCTGAGGTAATTTCCCATAATATAGAAACTGTTGAACGATTGACCCGCCAGGTGCGCATACAGGCAAAGTACTGGCGCAGCATGGAAGTGATCAGAACCCTGAAAGAGGGTGGGAGAAGAACCAAGAGCGGCATTATGCTTGGATTGGGTGAAAAGAAAGAAGAAGTTATTCAAACCATAAAGGACCTGCGTGATAATGGCTGCGATGTGATCACCATTGGTCAATACCTTCAACCTACTCCAAAACATTTACCGGTACATCGCTTCGTTCATCCTGATGAGTTTGCAGAGTACAGGGAGATCGGATATGCAGAAGGGCTGGATTATGTGGAAAGCGGTCCGCTGGTTCGTTCTTCTTACCATTCTGAGCGACATGTATTCCCGGGCCTGGGCCGTAAAGAGTGGCAAATGCAGCAGCGGAATTCCCTGTCTCTCTGATCCCGCTAATTTATTTCCAAATCCATTTTAGGCTTCCTTACAGGGAAACAATAAGTTTCCAGGAGGCTCCTAAATCTCCCGGGAATCTGTGTATGGAGACTAAAAAAACTGATAAAATCGGGGAGTCGGACAGGCCATATGGTAATTCTACGCTGGATAGATAGATCAGAATCAATTAATTCGGGTATAAATTTAAGTGGAAACACTAAATTATTGGAAGCCTGTACTTTGGCACAATATTTCCTGTAAATTCACAAAAATTCACAATCCATGAAACGGCTCTATCCAGCATTGCTTGTTTTAGCGTCATTAGTAACAGCAGCGGTTTTCACAACTGTTTTTTCGGTTACGCTTGCCTCTTATGCCAAAGATGGTAAGACTATTCCAACTGAACAGTTAAGCAGCACCTCGCATACTATTGCAAAAAAATAAGGCAGATTATTTCGTTTCCCAAACCAGCGCGCTTGCTCCAAGTATAGCGGCATCTGATTCGCGCAAGTGACTGATAAGAATCTTCACTTTATTCTGGAACACCTGGATAAGATTTGCTTCCATATGTTCCCTGGTAGGCTTCAGGATGAGATCTCCGGCCTTTGTTAATCCTCCAAATAATACTATCGCTTCAGGACTTGAAAACATCACTGCATTCGCAAGAGCCAGTCCTAATATTCTCCCGGTATATTCATAAACATGACGGGCTAATTCGTCGCCTTTAATTGCAGCTTCATAAACCTTCTTTGAATCCAGCTCATCTTTAGGAATATTACGCAATTCACTTTTTTCGTCAGTGCCTTCCAGCAATTCCAACGCTGTATATCGTACACCTGTTGCTGAAGCATAACTTTCCAGGGAACCTTTCTTGCCAGTTCCCGGATGCATTCTTCCATCAGGAATAATAATAGTGTGTCCCAATTCACCGGCAAATCCATCATGGCCATAGATCAATTTACCATTAGCCACAATTCCACTACCAACACCTGTACCCAGAGTTATCATGATAAAATCCTTCATGCCTTTGGCAGCGCCATACATCATTTCTCCAATAGCCGCTGCATTTGCATCATTGGTGAGGGTAACAGGAAGCTTGAATTTGCTTTCCATTAGTTTAGACATGGGGATCACGCCTTTCCAGGGAAGATTAGGTGCGTATTCTATTGTACCGGTATAATAGTTACCGTTGGGTGCTCCCACACCAATACCTTTCATTCTGCCAATTCCACCTGCCTTTTCAATAAGGGCTGATAAGGCGTTATATAGCTCATCGATAAACGTAGTAACTTCCGCGTGTTTCTTTGTGGATATCTCTCCTGAAAAAAGGACATTGCCATCTCTGTCTACCACTCCAAACTTGGTTCCTGTTCCGCCGATATCAATTCCAACTGCCAGTGCCGGTACTGCTGATTTTGCCATTATAATGCTTTTATAGCTTGTCGCGTAATCGGATGCGAAAGTACTAAGTTAACAGCAAAGTATTAGTGACTCGCTCCTTCAATTTCCGCATCGTAATCGATTCCCTGCTTTCTCAAAATCCCTTTTACAGCAATTGCAAATATTGCCAGGTAAGCAAAACAGATCACCGCTACTATATAGGAAAAATGGATCCCGACCAGGTCTGCCAGTTTTCCCTGGATAGGCGGCAGAATGCCACCACCAAGGATCATGGTGATAAGAAATGCAGATCCCTGTGAAGTATATTTTCCCAATCCGGCAATAGAGAGGCTGAATATACAGGGCCACATGATTGAACACATAAGTCCGCCGGATAAGAATGCGTAAATGGCAATCTTGCCGGTTCCCAAAAGCCCAATGATCATGGCTACTACTCCCACCAAACTGAAAATAAGTAAGGTCCTTGCTGGTTTATGATTACTGATAAAGAAGGCTATAATCTGAATTAAAACGCAGACAACATAATAATAGAGCGGAGTCATATCATATCCAGCCAGTGAATTAATAACTATCAATATACCAAATGCAACCAGGGGAACTATAAATTGTAGAAATTGTTTTATTTGTCTTGACAGGTTGAATGCGTTGATAGCACCTGTCCACCTGCCAATCATCAGACTGCCCCAATACATACCAATATAAGGTGTGGCTTCGGATGCTGCATGAGAACCGAAAGCAGGTTGCCGTAATAATTCACCCAGGTTACTTCCGATTGCAACCTCTACTCCAACATAAACAAATATCCCGAGCATGCCGAGGATCAATTGCGGATATTGCATAGCTCCCCAGCCAGCAGGCTTCTTTTTAGCACTGGAAAGGGATATTAATAATCCAAGAACTACTACCGCAAGTGCACCTAACAACCAGTAGAGTCTGTAAGCTTCCATTGCGTGTTTTTCAGCCACTGAAGCATTGGTAAGATCAGTTTTATAACTATTGAATACTGGAATAAAACACACAATCAATATCACTGTCATGATCAAAAAGGTATTCAATGCTTTATTTGCTTTTTCAGTTTTTTCTAACAAAATGCCCGAAGGGACCTTTTTTGAAAAATAAAAAAGAGCAGCCGCTCCTAAAAAGAGTCCACCAACGCATGTATATAATATGATCACTTTTGAAAGACTTAAGGCCGCAATTTTTTCATCTGTTATTGCAGCCGTGCTTCCAAATAAAGCCAGCGCTACTACCAACGGTCCAATAGAAGTGCCAAATGAATTCACACCGCCACCAAGATTTACACGACTTGTTCCAGTGGCAGGGTCACCGAGGGTAATGGCAAAGGGTTGCGCTGCGGTTTGCTGCAATGAAAAGCCCAGTGCTACAATGAATAAGCCAATCAACATACCGGCAAAATTGTTTGCATTGACCGCAACAATCATGGCAGCAGCGCCAAAAGCTGAGAATAAAAGACCATAAACAATACTTTTCTTATATCCCCATTTTCCTACAAGGTCTTTCCCTCCAAAAGCACCATAGGCAAATAATACGAGTGCTCCAACATAATACGCAGTATAAAATGCAAAATCAATCAGCTGACTTTGGAACTGGTCCAAATGGAAATAATGCTTGCAGAAGGGAATGAAAACACTGTTACCCGCAGCAATAAATCCCCAGAAAAAGAAAACAGTTACCAGCGTTCCCAGAGCCCCATAATTGGTTGGTTTTGTCGGTTGAATCATAGCAATCAATGTATTTATTAATGCCTCAAAGTAAACAGAAAAAGCGTAGTGAAAAATTTTAATTATTCCCGTTGCCTAATGAAAAAAACAACTTAATTTCAATTGATTTCTCAGCTCAATCAAATTAAATGGAGATTGTTCACGTAGCAGCAGAATGCTATCCAGTTGCAAAAGCCGGCGGGCTGGGTGATGTTGTCGGTTCTTTACCAAAATACCAGACAGAGTTAGGGCATGCAGTAAAAGTGATCATGCCCATGTACCGCACAAAATTCCTTTATACTAATGACTGGGAATTGGTGCATGAAGGTGGCCAGTATCTCGGCTCACACTGGTTTCATTATAGTGTGATCAGGGAAAAGACCAATAAACTCGGCTTCGATCTTTACCTCCTCGATATTAATGGCCTGCTTGACCGTGAAAAGATATATGGTTATGATGATGACACGGAACGTTTCATTGCATTCCAGGTAGCGGTGTGCGACTGGTTAAGCAAATGGCAGCATAAACCTGCTGTTATCCACTGCCACGATCATCACACCGGTCTCATTCCCTTTATGGTCCGGCATAGTTATGCATTCCGCGACAGGCTTGCAGATGTTCCCACTGTATTTACTGTTCATAATGGACAATACCAGGGTTGGATAAGCTGGGACCGCTATTATTATATTCCACAGTATGACGGATGGAACTGGGGATTGCTTGATTGGAACAATACGATCAATCCAATGGCATCTGCCGTTAAATGTGCATGGAAGGTGACCACAGTTAGCCATAGTTACCTGGAAGAATTGCGGTATTCCGCCAACGGGCTGGAAAACCTCTTTGAATACGAAAAAGGAAAAAGTGCAGGTATCCTGAATGGTATCGATACACAGGTATGGGATCCACAGACAGATAATTATCTTATCAAGAATTATGATAAAGAAGTTGTGGATAAGGGCAAATGGAAAAATAAGAAAGAGATATGCGGACAGTTTGGTCTTGATCCGGATAAGCCGCTAATTTCCTTTATCGGCCGACTGGTGGGTGAAAAAGCAGCCGATCTGCTTCCTGATGCCATAAGCCAATCCATCTACCAGCATCATGGTAAGGCCAATTTCCTGATACTTGGTTCCGGAGAAGGATACCTGGAAGACAGGCTTGATAATATGAAGCACCAGTTTTCCGGCTATTATAATTCTTATATTGGTTACAGTGAATCGCTCAGCCACATGATATATGCAGGATCGGATTTCCTGCTGATGCCGAGCAGGGTAGAACCCTGTGGTCTCAACCAGATGTATGCGCTTCGTTATGGCACGGTACCAATGGTGAGAAGTGTGGGAGGATTGAAGGACACTATTACAGATTATGGAGACCAGAAGGGATTTGGGATCCGGTTTGATCAGGCCAGTGTGGGAGATATTACCTATTCTGTGGGCAGGGCCATAGATCTGTATGTAAACAAACCTGATCTCTATAACTGGATGCGGGGATTTATGATGACCATTGATCATTCATGGGATTCATCCGCGCAGCAGTATATTGATATTTACAAATCATTAAAGCCAGGATAAGAATTGTCTGGCATACATTTTTATTTATAAACCTGATCATTAAATAAAAAATGTAGCTTAACTTTTCATACAAAACTTTGTTTGTCTATGTCTATATCGAGTGAAATGCTGAGTGTGATATTGGGGGGAGGTGCCGGCTCCAGATTGTATCCGCTTACAGCAAGTCGTTCCAAGCCCGCAGTTCCCATTGCCGGAAAATACCGACTGGTAGATATTCCGATTTCCAACTGTATCAACTCGGGCATCAACCGCATGTTTGTGTTGACGCAGTTCAATTCAGCCTCACTTAACCGCCATATCAAGAATACTTATCACTTCAGTGCTTTCAGCACTGCCTTTGTTGATATACTGGCGGCGGAACAGACGCCTGATAATCCCACCTGGTACCAGGGTACAGCTGACGCGGTACGCCAGAGTCTTCGCCATATTGGCCCTTTCGATAGCAAGTATGTGCTGATCCTTTCTGGTGACCAGTTATACCAGATGGATTTTGGAGAGATGCTGGACAATCATAAAAAGCTGGGAGCACAGATCTCAATTGCCACTATTCCGGTTAATGACCGGGATGCCACTGAATTTGGTATCATGAAAAAAGACGAAAAAGGATATATCACCTCATTCACAGAAAAGCCTAAAAAGGATATACTGAAGGATTGGGTAAGTGATACCGGCAAGGAGATGCAGAAGGAGGGAAGACATTACCTGGCATCAATGGGTATTTATATATTCAACAGGGAACTGTTGTTTGAATACCTGCAGAATAAATTTTTGGATTCAACAGATTTCGGTAAAGAGATCATTCCACAATCCATTGATCATTGTAAAGTGGTTTCATACCAGTATGATGGGTATTGGACAGATATTGGAAATATTCATTCATTCTTTGAAGCCAATATCGGGTTAACAGATGAAGTTCCTGAATTCAACCTGTTTGATAATAGCAGGGCCATCTTTACGCGTACACGTATGTTGCCTCCTGCCAAAGTAAGTGCTACCCTGGAGAGATGTCTAATAGCAGAAGGTACCATCATCAATGCTTCCCGGATGGAACGATGTGTGGTAGGTATCCGCACCCGCATTGGACATGGATCAACTATTGTGAACAGTTATATCATGGGTAGCGATTATTACGAAACCATTTCAGATATCAATAGTGCGCAGTCAAAAGGAATTCCTTTGCTGGGCATTGGCAGCAGGTGTTATATTAAGAATGCGATACTGGATAAGAACTGTCGGATAGGAGATGATGTGCGGATCAATGGAGGCACACACCTGGAGAATTCCGATCAGCCTCTTTATACTATTAAAGATGGGATAGTGGTGGTGAAGAAGGGAGCGATACTACCTAATGGGTTTGTTATTTAAAATTTATGCCATGGTTCACGCGCCTTCATTCAGGCGCCTCACGAACTATAATAAAAGGTTCAGGAGGTTTAAGAAGTCATTGCCGTGGTTCGTGTCTCACGAACCACTTTTTTTATGGTTCATAAGGCCATAGTTCGAAAAGGAAGAACCATGGCCCGAAGCCTTTTGAACCGCCCTGGTTTTTATTTGTGTACTTCGTACATTAACCCTATCTTTCAACAACATTCAGCCAAACAATTGCTATGTCATCTGCCTACACGGGTATAAAGCCAAAGCTTTCCCTTTCCCAGATCATTAACATGAGTGTTGGATTCTTCGGTATCCAGTTTGGCTGGGACCTTCAGCGGGCGAATATGGGACCCATTTATGAAAATCTCGGTGCGAACGCCGACGATGTACCTATCTTATTCCTTGCCGCTCCACTGACGGGCTTATTGGTTCAGCCCATCATCGGTTATATGAGTGATCGGACCTGGCATCCGAAATGGGGAAGAAGAAGACCCTATTTTATGATTGGAGCTATTTTAAGCTCAATAGCCCTGCTTGCCATGCCTAATAGTAGCGAGCTATGGATGGCTGCCGGGTTATTATGGGTATTGGATGTATGTGGAAATATAGCGATGGAACCTTTCCGTGCTTTTGTGACTGATAAATTACCTGATTCCCAGGTGAACCGGGGATTTATCATGCAAAGTTTTATGATCGGGTTAGGAGGAAGCATTGCTTCGGCTTTACCATGGATCATGAATAATTTACTGGACATTCGTAATACGGCTGAGAAGGGCGAGATACCTCCAAATGTTAGTCTTTCATTTTACATAGGTGCTTTCTTTTTCCTTGCTGCTGTTCTATATACTGTTTTCACCACAAAAGAATATCCGCCAACAGAAATACCCTCACAAAACTCCAATAAAGGAAATGGAGGTGGTGTATCAGAAATATTCAATGCTCTTGGCAATATGCCTAAACGAATGCGGGTTGTTTCTCTCGTACAATTTTTTACATGGCCTGGACTATTTCTAATGTGGTTTTATTATAGTACTGCTGTAGCAATAAATGTGTTTGGGGGAAAAGATGCCAGTGATCCAATTTATGCAGAGGGCGCAGATTTCGGAAAATTAACACTGGCTTATTATAGCATTATAACATTCTTATTTGCTTTGGTACTTCCTTCCATTGCAGACAGGTTAGGTAGAAAGCTTACACATTCTCTTTGTTTGGTTTGTGGAGCAATCGGAATGATCAGTGTAGGCTGGGTGCAAAACAAATATGCATTATTTGGCTGTATGACTGGTGTGGGAATAGCCTGGGCCAGCATCCTTTCTATGCCGTATGCCATGTTAAGTGGTGTTTTGCCAAAGGATAAAGTAGGTATTTACATGGGCATCTTCAACTTTTTTATAGTATTGCCGGAGATCATTGCCTCATTAGGTTTTGGATGGCTAATGAAAAACGTTTTGGGAAATAGCAGATTGCTTGCAGTACAGGTAGGAGGGGGTATGATGATACTGGCTGCCTTGCTTTGTTTCCTCCTGATCCGCGAATCAAAATCAGAAAAAGTAGATGAAGAGCTAACCGCTGAAATGGAAATTGAAGAACAAAGATCTGTATAATATGAAAGTCAGAGCCATACAATCCACGCTGGTATTTGGGATATTCTTTCTTATTTCTGTTCTCTCATCTTTTGCTCAACAGGTATACCCAACCAACTGGTGGACCGGCATGAAGAATACCAGCCTGCAGTTGATGGTTTATGACAAGGGAATCGGGAATCGTATACCAATGTATAAACTTCCGGCAGCTGGAAGCAAAATAGCAGATGGTATCATATTAAAAGCAGTTCACCATGTTGAGAATCCCAATTATGTTTTCATTGATCTCGTAATTGAGAAAACGGCAAAACCCGGTTTTCGCAAATTGCAATTTGGTCCGCCTGCAACTGGTGTATCCATCAATTATGAATTGAAAGCACGGCGTCAGGGAAATGGAACTGCATTTGCACAGGGAGTAAGCTCCAGTGACCTGGTGTACCTGTTAATGCCTGACAGGTTCAGTAATGGCGATCCATCCAATGATAGAATACCGGGCATGCGGGATCAATCACTCAACCGTGATTCTATTTATGATCGCCACGGTGGCGATTTCCAGGGAATCATCAATCACCTGGATTATTTGAAAGACCTGGGCGTTTCCACATTATGGATGACTCCGGTTATTGAAAATGATATGCCCAACCGTACAGAGCATGGTTATGCATTTACCAATCACTATGCGATAGACAAGAGACTCGGCGGCCCCACGATGTATGAGAAACTCTCCAATGAATTGCATGCACGCGGGATGAAATTGATACAGGATGCGGTTTACAACCATGTAGGTTCCTGGCATTTCACGGTACTGGACCCACCAATGAACGATTGGTTACATCAATGGCCTTCCTTTACACAAACAAGCTATAGAGACCAGGTATTGTTTGATCCGTATTCTTCAGCCCTGGATAAGAAGATAGTAAGTGATGGATGGTTTGTAACACAGATGCCGGATCTGAACCAGAACAATCCCTATGTAGCCAATTACCTGATCCAGCATGCCATCTGGAGCGTGGAGAGCTTTGGAGTGGATGGCTGGCGAATTGATACCTATATCTACAATGATCTTGACTTCATGAATCGCTGCAATAAGGCCTTACTGGATGAATACCCCAAACTGACCATGTTCGGAGAGACCTGGGTACATGGTGTTCCCAACCAAAGTTATTTCTGTGAGAATAATTACACAGTTCCTTTTAAAAGCAATCTGCAGGCTACCACTGATTTCCAGCAATTATTCTATGGTATACAGGTAGCGCTGAATGAGAATTTTGGCTGGACAGAAGGTGTAAGTAAACTTTATACAACAACATCACAGGATTTCCTGTATAAGAATCCTATGCGGGAAGTTATCTTCCTGGATAATCATGACCTGCCAAGATTCTATTCTGTAATAAAAGAGGATATGGCTAAATACAAAATGGCCATTTCCTGGTTAATGACCTTCCGCGGAATACCTCAATTATATTATGGAGATGAGATCATCATGACCGGCTTTACCAATCCGGATGGGAATGTGCGACTTGATTTTAAAGGTGGCTGGCCCGAAGATCAGCAGAATAAATTCACCTCTGCGGGTAGAACCGAAAAGGAAAATGAGGCATTCAATTATTTAAAAGCCTTTTCCAGTTTCCGGAAGAATTCATCGGCTATCAAAACAGGAAAGTTGATGCAGTTTGTGCCCAGGGAGGGTGTATATGTGTATTTCCGCTATGATAAGAATCAAACAGTAATGTGCGTAATGAATACCAATGATGAATCAAAAACTATCCAGCTGGACCGGTTTGCTGAGTTGATAAAGAATAATACAAAAGCGTACGATGTTGCAACAGGAACGGTATTCCCGCTTGAATCTACTTTAACGCTGGGAGGAAAATATTTGCTGGTTATGGAATTGAGAAAATAGCCGGCTAAATAAAGATATTCCAGATCGCCTGCTTGCCCCAGGTACCCCAGTCTTTGGAAACCTTTATTACGTTTTGCCTTAATTCTTCTGCGTCTTTTTTCTTTCCTTTTGTAGGGGGAGTAACTGTTTTGGCATCAACACCCAATTGAACCCGGGTAGCAATATAGCTGGAGAACATACGTGGGATCGTAATTCCAAGTATCATACCAGGTAGGCCATGAATGCCCATCGGTCCGCCGCTGATCGTTATTTCATCCGTATAAAAGGCAAAAATATAAACACTATCAAAAATAACACCGGTGGCCTTACGGCAATTGAAACCGGCAATTTCCCTGTATTCATTGGGGCTCAATTTCCAATCGATCTTCATTAACTCACCGTTAAGAAGGTAAGTATTATCAAATACGAATTTCTGATCAGTGAACTGGTTAGTGTTGTAATCACTGTACCAGGTATTGTCCTCGATATTATCATTCATCCATAATCTCACCCGGCTTCTTTCATCAAAACGGTCAAACTTATAAACCGATTTATTATCGCTGAATGAGTACTTATAATAGGTAGTAGAGAACTGTGGCATTTTGTCCTTGATCATTTCCGCAAAAATGCCATCTCCAAAAAGTTTATGGTTATTCATCTTCACCTCAAATTCAATAACGCCTGAGTTGATGAATGTCTGTGTATTGCCTGCAAGTGAGAGTAGCAGGAGCGAAAACAGGAAGGGTATAATGAGTTTTTTCATAAAAAGTTTTTAGTTTATTCGAAGCCAGCTGGTTTTCCATTCTTTGAGAAATTCCAGGTAAAGGTCAGCATCCACATCCGCTTTAGCGTGGTGTAATAACTTTCAGTAAAGCTGAAGCTGTTGAAATCACGGTTATAGCCTCTGTTCTGGTTCAGGATATCATAGACGCCAAATTTCACTTCATATTCATTTTTGTGAAGGCGTTTGAGAATTGAGGCGTTCCAGGTGGTATAAGAGTTGTTTGCAGGGAAACGTGGATCTTTTTGCCTTACCTGGTAATTCATATCCGTATTGATCTCAATCTTACTTTTGCCAGGGAAGGTATAGCCACCCTGTGCCCAGCCTTCCAACTGCCAGTATTTGACATTGGCGCTTGAGTTAACAGAAGCTGTTGATTTGTTCCAGGTGAAATTAGGCCCTATATAAAAATTATACTTATCCTGTACCCACTGGCTGATGCTCATTCTTGCACCATAGGCTGTACGCTTGGTGAGATTCTTTACTGTAGTATTGCTTTTCTGAGATGTTACGAAGTCAATGTTCTGGTTAAAACTAATATTGGGACCAAAACCTATCTGCCATTTCGTATCCCTGATCTTGAAATTATAATCTGAATAGAAGTTGATATTATATACTCCATCTGCATTTACAGTCTGGTAGCTTCTTTTACCCACGGTATCTATTGTGCTGGATTGAACAAAGGCATTTTGCGTATAGTTTACATTGACATTGGTCCAGAGGCCTTTTTCCTTTAAAACATTATAAAAATTATAACCCAGCCCGAAAGTGTGACGGAAAGACTGGTTCAGGTTCTGGTTACCAATATAGATATTCAGCGGATCCGTATTTACGCGGATAGGCTGCAATTGTTCAGGTGTGGGCGCCGTGGTTGATCCATTATAATTGAATCGGAATCCTTCATTAGGCTTTATTTTATACTGCAGGGAGGCGCGTGGGAAGAAATTGACATAATTATAAGTGCTCTTTATTCCCTGCGTAACATTGTCCTGGATGAAATGACTGAATCCAACTGAGCTACCAAAAGACCAGCTGAGTTTCTTCTTGTTTACACGGAAGTTGATACCGGGAGTATTTACCAGTCGTTTAAATGTAAAGGAATTGCTGAGCGTATCAATACGCGTTTCATATTTTCCTGTAAGGCTCCGCTCATTTGTAATGCGGTCATTAGTATTATTGTTATAATTAAAGGCATAGCTAAGTTCCAGGTAAGTATCCTTCATCAATGGTTCCGTGTAGGATATTTTTGATGCCAGGCCCTGTGCTTCTGTAGTGTTTAAATTCTGCTGGTCGGTAGTATCACTGCGCTTAAATTTACCACCTGAATAATATTTATTCAGACCAATCAGGATCCCATTACTGGTATTCCGGTTCCAGTTCAGATCGGTATTAATAGAAAGAGTGCGCGCTAGCTTTTTGAATTTATGTCGCCACAACAGGGAAGAAGTGATACTATTTGCTTCGTTGCGGCTATCATTTTCCCGATTACTGTTATTAATACTGTCCAAATTGGTAGCGAACGACTCAGAGTAATAATTGCTACGGCTGGTAGTTTCATTATGATTAGCCCTTGTAGTCCATTTTAAAGAATTGGCAGAATCAAGGTTGGCTTCTATCGTCATATTGAGACCATGCCTTATACGGGAAGAAAAACTATTATTAATTGTATTGGTTGAATAACTGGTGTCGGGAAGAAACACCTTACCGAAGGTGCGCGTTTGCCCGGGCGCATTTGCTTTCATGAATTTATAGGCGCCGTTCAAACTTAGCTTATTGTCATTGAATTTATTACTATAGTGCAAACCTCCATTCCAGTTGGTAGGAATTCCATTACGTCCTCCATAGAAATTGTCCTCACCACTGTTATTAATAGAAATATAAACACCGCCATCATCAGTTACACCTGATTCCATTCCGTCCATACCTCCACCATAATTCTGCGCTTCCTGCCAGTCAAGATTGGTTTGACCCGTATTACTCATGATACCATAGGCAGCCAGTTTGCGTTTTGCCTTAAAGGCGTTGGCCATGGCTGAATTATTGAATTTCTGATCCAATCCGCCGCCGAGTTCAATCTTTCCAAAATATCCTTTGAGCTCCTTGAGCTTTAGATTAATGGTCTTGTTTTTCACTCCGTCATCAATCCCTGTGAATTCAGCCTGGTCACTTTTCTTATCAAACACCTGAACTTCCTTTACATTATCAGCGCGGAGGTTCTTGGTAACAATGCCGGGATCGCTGCCAAAGAATTCTTCACCTTCTACCAGTACTTTGTTTACGCGTTCACCCATGGCTGTGATCTTTCCATCTTTATCAACAGAGATACCCGGTAACCTTCGCAATAACTCTTCCACATTAGCGCCTGGTCTTACTTTAAAGCTATCTGCAGTATAAATGGTGGTATCACCCTTAATGCGGATCGGTGATCCGCTCTTGACGATCACTTCCGCCAACAGTTTGCTCTTTGGGATCATACTGATATTGCCCATGTTCTTCGTCTGACCGGGAGTAAGGGAAACCTGGTCAAATAAATCACCAACGTAAGGGTGGGTGATCATCAGGATATATTTGCCGGAATCAAGATCAGGAATGGAGAATTGTCCGGATTTATCAACACGGGTGAACTTTACCAATCCGGAATCGGATGCCCGCATTAAAGTAACAAGTGTATTCTGGAGATTCTTACGGTCGATAGTGTCGGCTACGCTCCCTTTGATGGAGGCTCGTTGACCAATGGCCGATAAAGAAAGGCATAGAATAAGAAGCAACAACAGGTGTGTTCTCATGGCAGTATCTGGGTTAAGGTGCAAAATATTAATTATACAGCGTGTATAATCGATTATTTTACAAGTGGTACAAAAGTGCTAATTCTGAAGCTTTTTTTCTTATTTGACCTTTTATCCCAATGTTAATATTTCAATAAAAAGCCGTAAGTTGTATAAGAAGCTTCCGGCTGGATATTCCATAACTCCCGGAAAAAAATTAAGGCTATGGATGGGAATAACCAGGGTAATAACGGAGAAACCGGGCAAAACGTACAGCAGCTTGTCCGGTACGAGGATAAAAATTTTGTGGATACTTCAAAACCCGTCTGGAATTATTCCCTGCTGGATGATGAAGATATCCGCAATTTCCAGCAAGGCACACATTATCGCCTTTACCAGAAGATGGGATCCCATTCCATCCAGGTCAATAATGTTTGGGGAATGTATTTCGCCGTATGGGCGCCTAATGCCACATCCATTTCTGTGATTGGAAATTTCAACGACTGGAAAGAAGGACTGCACAATCTCACCGCCCGTTGGGATAAAAGCGGTATCTGGGAAGGGTTTATTCCACTTTTTAAACTGGGAGAATCTTATAAGTATCATATCGTGGGTTATGAAGGAAGGGAAACCGTAAAGGGTGATCCTTTCGCGCATTTTTGGGAAATGCGTCCACGTACTGCCTCCATTACCTGGGATATGTATTATGACTGGAAAGATGGGGAATGGATGAGAACGCGGAAAAATAAGAATGCGCTGGATGCCCCATGGAGTGTTTATGAAGTTCACCTGGCCAGTTGGCAAAGACCTGATCGCAATGATGAGGAAAGGTATAATACTTATGATCAGATAAAAGAATTGCTGGTCCCATATGTAAAGGAAATGGGTTTCACACATGTTGAATTCATGCCGGTAATGGAACATCCCTTTGATGGAAGCTGGGGTTATCAATGCACTGGATTCTTTGCCTCTACTTCACGCTTTGGAGACCCACAGGGATTAATGAGATTGATCGATGCATTTCACCAGGCCGGGATAGGAGTGATACTGGATTGGGTGCCCTCTCATTTTCCATATGATTCGCACGGCCTTTATATGTTTGATGGTACGCATACTTATGAGTATGCAGATATGCGCAAAGGGTTCCACCCAGACTGGAACAGTTATATTTTCAATTACAGGAGGGGAGAGGTCAAGTCATTTCTGATCAGCAGTGCCCGCTTCTGGTTTGATCTGTTTCATATTGATGGTGTGCGTGTGGATGCGGTGAGCTCAATGCTCAAGCTTGATTATTCCAGGGAAGAGGGGGAATGGGAACCTAATGAGTATGGTGGGAATGGAAATTTGGAAGCCATTTCATTTTTAAAAGACCTTAACCAGACCATCTATCGCGATTTTCCCGATGTGCAGACTATTGCTGAAGAAGCAACTGACTGGCCGGGAATTACCCGGCATACCTGGGGAGATGGATTGGGATTTGGAATGAAATGGATGATGGGATGGATGCATGATACACTTTTTTATTTCAAGCTTGACCCATTGGCAAGACAGCATCACCAGGATAAATTCACTTTTAGCATGATGTATTATTATGACGAGAACTTCATGCTTCCTTTCAGCCATGATGAAGTGGTACATGGCAAAAGCCCGATGCTTTACAAAATGCCCGGAGATGAATGGCAGAAGTTTGCGAACCTACGATTGATGTACACCTATATGTGGACACATCCGGGCGCCAAATTATTGTTCATGGGAAATGAATTTGGGCAAACAGGTGAATGGAATTATAAATCGGAACTGGACTGGCATCTTCTGCAATTTGATGGGCACCGGAAATTGAAAGACTGTGTGGCAGATCTAAATAAGCTTTTAAAGGATGAACCTGCTTTATATGAGAACCAGTTCAATACTGATGGTTTTGAATGGATCGATTTAAATCACCGTGCCGAATCAGTTGCTGTGTATCGAAGGAAAGGAAAGAAGAAGACCGATGATCTTCTCGTTATTCTCAATTTTACCCCGGTGGTAAGAATGGATTGGGATATCTACCTGAATGATAATACCTATACGCAGGAAATATTCAATAGTGACAGTGAAGCCTTTGGGGGAACAGGCAATGTTTACAACCCTGACATTCGCCTGGAATTGGTGGACAAGGATCAGAATAGATGGAGATTGACCCTTAACCTTCCACCGCTTGGGGCGATCATTTTGAAATAATAAAAAATCATAGGTAAAAAAATATTCTTCGAATTCCGATTTTATCGGTAATTTGGTATTTCTACTTCTTCTACATACCTCCTTTTGAATCCTTTCCTTTCCTGTTCAAGATTTATCTCCTGTAAAAATGAGACCTAAACCTCCTATATTAATTCCTTCAATCTTTTTTTATGAAATTTCATACCATCCTAATTGCGGTTATTGCGCTGCTTCCATTTTCCTGTAAAAAGGTAACAAGAGAAACAATTAGTCCTGCTAAAACCAAAGAATCAACAACCCCTATCTCATCTTCTGTAACAATTTGCTCTGGTAATATCTGGCAATATGATGGTCCTTTCTATGGCGATCATAAGGCCCTGAACATTCTGGATGTCGTTGATGCCAGGCCAATAATTTATAATAATAAGGCTTATGTGTTTGATGCGGACAAGGATTTGATACGCATTTTCGATGGAACAGACTGGAGCCATAAACAATCCCAAATACCATTTGATAATCCTGTTGGCATGGGATTTACATTAGGTAATATGGGATATCTGGTGCCTGCTTTTAAGAATGATGTTTGGCAATACAATTTCTCCAACAATACCTGGTCAAAGAAAGCGGATTTTCCAGGTCCTGTTAGAGAAGGGGAGTCTTCAGGCGTTTTTACGATAGGCAATAAGGGATATATAGCAGGGGGAGCTGAAGGAGGATCTTCTTTTGGTAATTTTTTTAGCGACACATGGGAATATGACCAGGCGCAAAATAAATGGACTAAAAAAGCCGCATTTTCATTCTTTGGCCAGACGGATGTGGTTGGTTTCAGTATTGGCAATAAAGGGTACCTGGTAAATGGCCATCTTTCCTGGGGCAACATTGATATCTATTCCAATAATCTGCAGGAGTATGATCCTGTAACAAATAGCTGGACGCTCAAAGCCGATTTCCCGGGAGCTTCCAGGGCAGGCAGTGCAGTTTTTGTTATTGACGGATCTGCCTATGTAGGCGGTGGCAATGGGGATCCAAGTGCCGGGGAATTACGCCGCTATACTGATTATTATAAATATACTGTTCGCACCAATTCCTGGGAAAAAATTCCTAATATCCCTCTTTCAGGTGAGGATTGTATCACGTATTATGGTTTCTCAATAAATTCAAAAGGATATTTTGTGTACCGCTATTATGATGTTATTAATAATCCTGGAAAATACATGTACAGATATCTGCCGCTACACTGTGGTACTCTCCCTGTATCAAATTAAGCCCCAGCTATACATCCGGGAGCCATTATCCTAAAATAAGGAATAACCCTCATTTTATCCTGATTATCAACATAATGAAAAAGCATTATGTTATTAAAAACAGGCTTTTTTACATACAATAATTGCGTTCAGCACGTTATATATACCGGATATACCAGTAGCTTTTATATTACTGGAAAAATCTGTATTTTACCAGTCCGTTAGATAAACTTTAAGTTTTTGACCCTATGGAAGTCATTGCTAAAATTTATCTTGCATGGATCACTATCTAATAAGAAAACCGATAAAGAAATCCCCTATGAGTACCAGGTTCATGCTTCTATTGCTATTACTGGGACCCAGTTTAGCATTCTCCCAAACAAGCCCTGTAACAGCTTCCTCCATTACCACAGACAGTGCCAGCATTTTCCTCCAAAAAGGTTTGATGGAAAAGGAGAAAGGCCGCCGTATGGAGTCTTTAAAGAATTTTGAAAAGGCACAGCGTTATGATGCCAATAACAAGCAGGTAGTATCAGAACTGGCATCTGCTTATTTTGATCTTCGCAAATATGCGCTGGCTATAGAAAGCTATAAAAAGTTGATTGAGCTTGGCGAAACAACTCCCGCCAATTATAAACAGCTGATGAATCTATCTTTCAACTTCAGGAAATGGGATGATGTGATCCTGTACGCCGGCAAGTTAAAAGCAGCTGATCCTTCAGAAAAGATCAGTTATTTCCTGGGCAAGGTTTATTATGAGCAGGGAAATTATGGCGAGTCAATCAGGCAATTGACACAGGCCGGTAAAGAAGACCCAAAGAATGCTGAAGTACCTTATATGATTGGACGCAGTTTTGCTGACCAGCAGAATTATAAGCAATCTGTTCCTTATTTTCAAAAGGCCATTGAGCTGGATACATCAAAGAACAACTGGATATATGAACTGGGGTTGATCTATTATGCCATTCCAGATGATAAGAACGCGTTGAAATATATCCTTCTTGCTGGTGAAAAAGGTTATAAAAGAGACAATGATTATTTGACAAACCTGGGTATCGCTTATCTTAATTCTGGTAATCTTGATGAAGGAGTGAAAATCCTGAATGAGATCTTAAAGATGCGCCCAAGCGATCTGAATATTCTTAACATGGTTGCTGAAGCATATTATGACAAAGGAAAATACCAGCAGGCTATTGATTACTGGGATCAGTGCCTGACGTACGACAAACAGAATGCTTCTGCTCTATACATGATCGGTCTTTGTTACCAGAAAAAAGGAGAGAAGGCCAAAGGACAACAGCTTTGCGACAAAGCAATCGAAATGGATCCAAGCCTGGCTTCCCTGAAGCAGAAGAAACAGATGATGGGATTATAAATTAATCAATCGAAAAATAGAAGTAAAAAAGGGTTGTTCGCTACGGCGAATAGCCCTTTTTACTTTTATATTGATCTCCTGGTTAGTTACATTGATGCTGGTAGGAATAAGTAATATTACTGCCACCTGTTGCCGTTAGAGCGGTGATCTTTCCATCCCCGTCGAAATTATAATCAAAACTGGTGATGGATGAACCTGAAAGTAGTGATTTGATTGCATTTTTAGTTTTGTATATCTGAAAACCGCCAACTAACTGCGCGATATTAAGGTAATCGCCTGTTTGTGCAGGTTTATCTGTATAGTAATCAACCGTTGACACGCTGGAGCCAGAGGTAACGGAAATAAGGTTGCCATTACTCCAGGTGATTGTAGAGACACTTGGTGTTCCTCCACTTGAGGAAGTGCTGGTTGATTTTATTAGTTCGGTTCCGCTGTATTCATAAACATCATTACTCCAATTAGTGCCAGATGAATTGAACTCTGTTTTTACGTTGGTGGCAAGGCCATTTGAATTGACAGTTATAATTTTTTTGGAGCTGAAAGTACCTGATGTTGTAGTGGTTCCAATAATGGTGTTCCCGCTATAGGCAAAAGTAGTTACATCGTTGCCGGTGGATATAGTACTTGTTTTACCTTCAGAATTATAGCTTATATTAAAAGCATTACCGGTAGTAGGAGTAATAGTGATAATTCTGCAATTGGGCTTCTTCTTTTCATCATTATCTTTTTTGCATGCCGTAAAAGCAAGGATGATGACAAGGGAGGTCACAGTTGTGAGTCGGATAGTTTTCATTTGTTACATTTTGTTTTAAAGGCGCAAGATATAATAGTAAACAAATGAAGAAAATACCCGATTAATGTGAAATTATATCACCCATTTTGGGATTTTAAACGGGAAGGCTTTTTTGAACCAGAAAACTATACCACTAACTGGTAGGCAGTGATCTTACCATTATCATCAAAAGAATAAATGACATTGCGAGATTAAAACGGGATAGTAAGCTCTGGGTTTTACCAGTTGTCTATTAAAAAAACACACTTACCGGGGAACCTACACAATTACTCATTTTAACTGGGAAGGCAGTCTCTTTTTTATCAATTTGATTGTCATTGATCTTTTAATTTAAACCATTAAACTACCCCTTTATGACCCCCTGTAAAATCTACACACGCCTTTTTTTAATTTGTTTATCTTTTTTTTCTGTATTTATCAATGGAAATAAGCTTTCAGCACAGACTATAGCGTTTTATAATGCACAAACAGGCACCTCATCAACAGTTCACCCGCTGACCAGTGTTCCGGCAGGCGCCTTGCTTGTGCTGGTAACTATGGGAGAATTACATAGTTCAACCTATTGCTCGGTTTCAAGTTCTCCTTCTTTAACATGGACAAAAAGAGTGGATGCTGAAGCAAACAATAGCGGTGATGCAGAAATCTGGACGGCTGTGAACCCAACACTTGGCAATATCACTGTAACAAGCGACTGGCCTGGGGCAGCGAACCAGGCGAGTGTTTGCTACGTTATTACCGGCCAGGAATCAACACTTGGTGGTGCCGGCGCCTACGGCACCAGTCAATCAGCGCCTTCCGTAGCCATAACTACAACAAGAGCCAACAGTATTGTATTGGGTGGTATATCTGATTGGAATGCTATTAACGGCAGTTCAAGAACATACAGGAACAGCAGCAGTATTACTGAACGCTTATACCATCGTGTCTCATCAGCTTTCACCGCTTACAGTTTTTCCAAGTCTGCTACTACCATAAATACTTATACAGAAGGGTTAACTGCCCCTACAGGTCAATCTGCAGGAACAGTTTTATATGAGGTCAGGGGTCCGGTTGCAACAGATTCAGTGGCTCCATCATCTTTCACATTGAGCAGCACCGGGCAAACATGCGCTACCATTGATCTTTCATGGACAGCGGCCACCGATAATGTTGGTGTAACTGGTTATGAAATTTATGTCAATGGCTCGTATGTTACCACCACCACCAATCTTACCTATACTGTTACCGGGTTAAGCGCTTCCACCCAATACAGCATCTATGTAAAAGCAAAAGATGCAGCAAATAATTCCACCAATTCCAATACCATTACTCCCTCCACCGTGAGCTGCCCGGCATCATGTGTAACAATAGTAAGTTATAACACGGCAACAGGCACCGGATCATCTGTTAATTCACTCACCAGTGTTCCGGCAGGAGCATTACTTGTACTCGCATGCCAGAATGAAACACATTCCTCCAATGCTACCGTAACCAGTTCTCCATCGCTTACCTGGACTAAACGGGCAGATGCTCAGGCTACCAATAGCGGAGATGCGGAAATATGGACCGCCGTTTATACAGCTGGTGGAAACATAACTGTAACCAGCGACTTTGGTAATAATAAACATTCCAGTGTATGCTATGCGTTAACCGGCTATGATGCAGCATTGGGTGGGGCAAGTGCAACAGGGAACAGTCAATCTGCACCTTCCGTAAACATAACGACTACAAAAGCGAACAGCCTTATCATAGGAGCAGTATCAGACTGGAATGCTATTGACGGCAGTTCAAGAACATACAGGGATGCCCCCACGGAAACATTTTATCATCGTGTTTCAGGTGGGTTCACCACTTACAATTTTTATAAAATAACTGGCGCTATTGCAACCTATACCGAAGGTCTTACCGCTCCTACAGGTCAATCGGGAGGAACAGTTCTTTATGAGATAAAGTGTGCCACGGTGGATACCACTGCTCCAACAGCACCAACACTTAGTTCAACAAATCAAACCTCCACAACAATTACGATAGCAATGTCAGGGGCAACGGATAATGTTGGAGTAACAGGATATAATGTATACCTGAATGGCAACACCACGCCTTTCGTAACAAATGTAAGTACACCTTACACACTAACAGGTTTGACGCCGTCAACCCAATATAGTATTCTTGTAAAAGCAAAAGACGCAGCGGGTAATTTGAGCACCGCTTCGAATACTATTACTCCGTCTACAACGGCTGGATCTGCATGCACAAGAAATAATCTTTTGCTGGAAGGAACATTTGAGAACCCCGATTATCTGAGTGTATGGGACCTGGGTGGCCAACAGTATTGCACATCCTGCGCTTATGCACATACGCAATCTACCGAACATGTAAGAGCCGGATCAAGTTCTATCAGGTTTGAAGTAAGAAAAACAGATCCCCTGGTATCAAACAGCCGGAGAACGGAAATTGAAGAAAATATCGGTACTCCAACCGAAGGTGAAAGATGGTATGGCGGCAGCTGGTTCTTACCAGCAACCTGGACACAAGATGGTTTTGGCGAATCAATTTTGCAATGGCACGATGAACCATCATCGGGGTCAACCCCACCATTCGCAGTGTGCACCTGGGATGGTCATCTGTGGGGCAGAGTAAATATTTTAGGCAATGCTACCAATTATGATATGGGACTAATTTCAAACTATGAAGGAGCCTGGATGGATATTGTTTTGCATATAAAATGGACAAATGGAAATACCGGTTTTATTGAAGCATGGGTAAACGGCACTAAAAAAATGGGATCGGGCACTTCCAATAACTCAGTTAATATAAGAACAAGCAGTACTAGCGGTCAGTATTTAAAATTAGGGATGAACAAGTTCAACTGGGCTTCACCGTTTGACCCCAATGATTCGCCGGTAAGTACACGAATTTTCTATGTTGATGAATTCAGGATAGGAAACCAGAACGCAACTTATGATGATGTTGCACCCTGCGCATCGCCATCAGGCTATCGCACTGTTGCGCCGGGGTCAACTAAACCAGCTGATGTAAACAATAATGTGGAAAAGGCTTTCTTTTTAAGCCAGAACTTTCCTAACCCCGCAAATGGTCATACAACAATACGATTCACTTTGCCGCAGGCAGAGAAAGTGAACTTATCACTGTTTGACGTAAATGGCCGCATAATCAAACTATTGGTAAATGGTTCTATGGAAGCAGGAACACATACTGTTAATTTAAGCACGGCCTTACTTTCAAAAGGTGTTTATTATTATAAAATACAGGCTGGCAATTTCACGGATGTGAAAAAACTGACGATTCAATAGACTTGATTTTGATAAATAAGAGACTCCGGCCTTAGGGCCGGAGTCTCTTATTTACATTCGTTCTGGAACTTTTATGCCCAATATATTCATCGCCGAAGCAATTACATTTGACGTTAACTCAGAGATCATTAGTCGCAATTGTTTCTTTTCTTCAGATTCTGCACTTAATACTGAATGCTCTGTATAAAATCCGCTGAAGCTGCGTGCTACTTCATACGTATAAATAGCAAGGGCGGAAGGATCATGATCGGTAACTGCCTGTTCAATCAGCGCAGGGAATTGCTCCAGTTGAACAATTAATTTCTTTTCCAGAGGAAGAAGAGGAGAGGCGATTGAAGTCTTATTTGAATCAGCACCCGTTTCTTTAGCTTTTCTCAATACTGATTTGATCCGGGCATGGATATATTGAATAAACGGGCCGGTAAATCCATGAAAGTCGATGCTCTCTTCCGGGTTAAAGACCATTTTCTTTTTGGGGTCAACCCGTAGCAGGAAAAACTTTAATGCTCCGAGTGCAATTGTTTCATATAGTTCACTCAGTTCGCCAGGGTTAAAGTCTTTTACTTTGCCTAACTCTTCCGTTTTTTCTTTGGCTACTTTTTTCAACTCTTCGATGATATCATCAGCATCCACAACAGTTCCTTCCCTTGTTTTCATTCTGCCGCTCGGCAACTCCACCAGTCCATAACTAAGATGGTGAATGCCTTTAGCATAAGGCTTGCCTAATTTTTCCAGAATCAGTTTCAAAACTTTCATGTGATAGTTCTGTTCATCAGCTATCACATAGATGCTCTGATCATAATGAAATTCTTCATATTTTTTATCGGCCAGGCCAAGGTCCTGGGTAATATAAACGGAAGTACCGTCTTTACGTAATACCAGTTTTTCATCCAGGCCGTCAGCAGTAAGATCGATCCATACGCTGCCATCTTCTTTCTTATAGAAAACACCTTTCTTTAAACCGTCATCCACAAATTCCTTTCCGAGTAGGTAGGTCTCACTTTCAAAGTAATTTTTGTCAAAATCACTCCCGATCTTTTTATAAGTCTCACTAAAACCTTCGTAAACCCAATTATTCATTTTCTGCCAGAGCGCTCTCACATCAGGATCACCTTTTTCCCAATCAAGCAGCATCTTTTGAGCAGCTTCCATAATGGGGGCCTTTCTTTCAGCCTCTTCCTTTGATAGCCCGGTAGCAATTCCTTTTTCAACTTCCTTTTTCAGTTCTTCTCCAAAACGCACGT
>Ga0207648_10000263_pt1 | contig 56886 bp, 51 predicted proteins | sample KBSMisM32_FD_184310 | JGI IMG/M metagenome (GOLD analysis project Ga0207648, IMG submission 184310) | Miscanthus rhizosphere microbial communities from Kellogg Biological Station, Michigan, USA - KBS Miscanthus M3-2 (SPAdes) (version 2) | ecosystem: Host-associated > Plants > Roots >...
GTCATTGGATCTGGAGCGAGAACGCCGTGAATATCGCCCTGATCGGCGTCGCGTGGGTCGTGGCGGATTCGCTGGCGCGCGAGGGCAGGGCTTCATAAGGCTCGAGTGCCGCCTGCGCCGCCACGAGCGTGGCCGCCAAGGCGAGGGCGGGGCGGGGCGGCCAGGCGAGGGGTCGCCAACCCGGCTCGAGTAAGGGCACCTGGCATTCAATGGCCTTGACAATAATTGCTTGGGCAACTATAATGTGCTTACCGTGACGAATGAGACCGCAACCCGCAAGCCGATCTACGACGCGAAGTCGTACGATCCCCAGCACAGCATCGGCAGCCTCTTCGGCAAGGTGAAAGGCGCGATCGGCGCTGCGTACGAAGCGGAGTTGACACCGCTCGACATCACCGCGGCCCAATACGTGATCCTGATGTCCTTGGCTCATGGCGAGGTCAGCTCGGCTTCGGATCTGTGCAAGGGCATCTCGTACGATCCCGGCGCGATGACTCGCATGCTTGACCGACTCGAGCGGCGGGGTCTTGTGCGCCGCGTTCCCAACCCTGACGACCGGCGCGCGTTTCAGCTCGAACTCACCGACGAGGGCAAGGCGGTGCTGCCCAAGCTCCGTGTCGCCAGCATGAAAGCGCTCAACCGCATGCTCGACGGATTCACCGCAAAGGAGGCCAAGCAATTCGAAGGCTATCTGCTTCGCATGCTCGACAACGCGTGAATTTTTTTGTGATGATTGTTGCCTAGGCATTTAGTGCCTGGGCAGGAAACTAAGGATTATATGAAGACCAGTTTTGCTTCTGCCCACCCCGCGATTGCCTCGGACCTGCCGACTCCGATGACGTATCCCGTGCAACCGTCCGTCGCGTCGAGCGACGCCGCGAACGGCGGCCGATGGCGTTACGTGCCGCAGACTCTCCGCGCTGCAATCGCGCGAGTCATGCGCTCGATTCGTTCCCTCGGACCCTACCTCGCGATCGAGCTCATCATGCCGGGCGGCTCGATCATCGCTCTTGCCCTATGGACGTACCGTCATCGACGCGCAGCGCGCGGTAGCTCGAATGCAGGTTCCGCTGCCGTCGTAGCGGTCGTGCGGCGCGCACCGCTCCGCTGCGCTACGCCGTGCACGCAACGATGAGCCGCGGCCAGGGAATCTCGGCGCGCATCGGCGGTCCTGCCATGGCTCCATCGGCATGGGCACGGGCGATCGTCAGGCTCGACCTACAGGATCGCGCGCGGGTCCTGGGCAAGTTGCTTGGGTTTGTCGGCCCGCTCGCGCTGGCTGTGGTCGGCGGAGGCGCATTCGCGAGGTACGTGCGCTTTGCGCGGAAAGCGTTTGTGCCCGTAACGATGGAAGACGCCGCGCGCGCCACGGTGAGCCAAATCCAGGAACTCGTGCGCTACGTGCTGCAGAGCCATCCCGGGGTCATACTCGATGGATTGTTGGAAAGCTAGCCGACGGTGACACAAAGACGAAAGAGGCAATTCTGCCCCTTTCGTCTTTGTCGCTTGCCGCCAGGTGCGTGCCTTCGGTGAGGCTTGATCAGCGCGTACGGCGCGGTTCGCTCTTGCCTCGCAGTCGGGCGCCCGTTCGAGCGTTGCCCCGCGTAGCGGGCGTGTCGCCCGCGCGCTTGGCGGGTTTGACGTGGCCGCTGGCCGCCGAGACGGCCACGGTTTCGTACTCGGCTGCGTAGTGCTTGCGCATGCGCACGATCTCGCGCGTGTATGCGCGGGCAAGCTGCTCCTTCTTCGTCGCCGACAGCAGGCGTCCGGCGAGCTGGAAGAACTTCGACTCCTCCTCCTTCAAGTGGTGGCGCACCTTGAAGCTTAGCTTCTTCGCGGTTGCGATCCAGCCGGCCTGCTTCTTGTTGCGGACCGACAAGTCGTCCAGCAACTCGTCAACCTCGTGGTGCTCGTGCAGCGCATGACGCGACGCGTCGAGGCCGCCATCCTGCATCAGCAGCGGTACGTACAAGTTGCGTTCCTCGGCCGCTGCGTGCGCCATCAACTCGACCTTCAACTGCAAGAACAGCACCTGACGGGCGGCCATGTCGCCGCGCGACGCCGTGAGCTTGCGGCACAGGTCTCGTTGCAGGTCGTGGCTCTCGCGGATGGCATTGAAGATCATATGGAAGCTCCCGGATCAGATTGTTCGGACGCGGCATTGTATTCGATAGTCCCGGCCGCGCCGTGGCGGACGAAGGAAAGTGGCGCAATTCTCTCTGGATGGCGATGCTTCGCGGTCCGCTAAATCAAGCGCGAGAAACCGCATTGATGCCCATCGCACTGGCGTCCTTGGCACCGTGTCCGCCCGCGATGAGTTGATCCATGCGCGCTGCAACGGAGGGCAGCGCCGCCATGGGTCTATCACCGACGGTCTCGAGCATCAGCCCGACATCCTTGCGCGCCATGGCCAACTCGAAACTCGCGGCAAAGTTGCCTTTCGCCATGTTCGCTCCGCGTCCTGCCACCATCGCGTTCAGATCGAGGAGTCCAAGCAGCTTGATGGCGTCTTCAGGCGCTACGCCGCTGGCTTGGGCAATCGTCAGGATGTCCGCCGTCATGGCCGTGATCCCAATGATCATGGCATTGCCGAACAGCTTGTTCACGGCGGCAAGGTCGGTGCGCTCGCCCATGTACTGCAGGCGTCCCGTCATCTTGGTCAGTTCTGCCTGGACCGTTTCAAAGAGGGCCCTTGGTCCTGCAACCATCATCGTGCCCTGCGCGTTGCGTGCAGCAGGTGGACCCATGAAGACTGGGCAGTGGAGATATTTCACTCCCTGCGCCTGGAGCCGTAGGGCACGATCGGCGGTGAGCGTCGGCAATGTCGTGCTGTGATCGATCAGGATTGTCTCGGGGGAAAGCCCGGCGCCCGCGGCAGCAATGACTTCGTTCACAACGGCGTCATCCTTGAGCACAATATGCACCCTCGATGCACCTTGAACCGCGTCAGCCGGCGTCGTGGCCACCTTGACACCAAACTGGGCCAGCGCCAGCACTTTGTCGGGTGACCGATTCCACGCGACGACCGTGTCGCCACGCTTGGCGGCCGCCTCTGCAAATGCGCCGCCGAGCAGTCCCGTCCCGAGAATTGCTATGTTTGCCATGGTCGTAGTCCTGAATGGTTGCAAGAGTCGAGGCCCTAGCGAAGAAGTGTATCGCGCCCACCGCGAACAGCATCGACAACGTCGCGGATGGCCCCCACCACAAGCTGCGGTTGCTCGCGGTGGATGTTGTGACCGCTGTTCGTGTTCTTGTCATGGCGCGCACCCGGTACGAGTACCGCGAGCCTGCCGCGAACCTCGCTGCGCACGCTCCGTCACGTACCCAAAGTCAGCGGGTACACCGGCCGGCAGTTGGGTGCTCGCGGGCGCGGAGGCACTGCTCTGGACTCGGTCATGCTCCATTCCGCGGCAGAGCCGCGTTGGCCGGCGACGAGAACGACCGTGGGGGGAACCCTTCCCGCGGCATTCGATGTACATCTTGGGTGTAGGCGAGATCGCTATTGCGGCGGAGAGATCGCCGCGGGGGGTTAGTGTCGTTGCCGCATGCGCCGAGAACGGACGCGAGAATGACCGCGGCAGGCAAGGTCAACAACGAACTCCGTACCATGATCGATCATCAGCCGATCCAACCTCTTCGGGCGGAAAAATTCGCGAACCAGATCGAAAATGCGCAGACTGCGGCTATGAACAGCGGAAACGGCAGCACTTGGCCCAAACCCTTGTGGGCGATCAGATCGGTCGCCGCAAAGGCATATCCAAACATCACGATGATCGCGACAAGCGAAATCCAGAAGAAGACTGCCGCGCGCCTGCTCCGCAATAGGAGCGCCAAGCTTCCGATCAATCCGCCGAAGGTCGCGACAACGTAGACCCAGTTGTACCAGGCCGGCAGCGCAGAATAGTATTTGATCGACCAATCGTCGACCGGCCCCATCGCCGCTGCGCCGAGCTTGAATTGCATGACACACGCGTAACAACCCATCGCTCCCCAGAGCACCAGCAAAATTGCGACGATCCAGAACCAAGCGGGCACTTTATTTTCGGCCATCATCGATCCCTCTTTGTATGAGTTGGGCGATGCAACCGTGAAGCCGAACTGGTTTGCCGCCCATATGCAGTCTGTGTGCGGGCACTTAGATCCTTCCAAGAAGCCGAAAAGCTATGTGGTGAGTGAATTTGCCGATAGTCCGCTTTGCGACCTCGCGGATTTAGGTCCGTTGGCAAGTTCAGTAATCTATAAAAAAACGCGGACACTTGGCCCGCGTTTTGTACTTTGCTCAGGAGTTGTTGGCTTGAGCGAGCCATCACCATAAATCTCAATCCCAACTCAACGCGCCACCCGTCTGATATTCAATCACCCGCGTCTCGAAGAAATTCTTCTCCTTCTTGAGATCGATCATCTCCGCCATCCACGGGAACGGGTTGTCGGCCTTCTCGAACAGCGCATCGAGGCCGATCTGCTGGCAGCGGCGGTTGGCGATGAAGCGCAGGTACTCCTTGAACATCGGCGCATTCAGCCCCAGCACGCCGCGCGGCATCGTGTCCTCGGCGTAGCGGTACTCGAGTTCCACGCCTTGCTTCATCAGCTCGGCGATCTCGGCCTTGAACTCGTTGGTCCACAGATGTGGGTTTTCCATCTTGATCGTGTTGACCAGGTCGATGCCGAAGCTGCAGTGCATCGACTCGTCGCGCAGGATGTACTGGTACTGCTCGGAGGCGCCGGTCATCTTGTTCTGGCGGCCCATTGACAGGATCTGCGTGAAGCCGACGTAGAAGAACAGCCCCTCCATGATGCAGCTGAACACGATCAGGCTCTTCAGGAGCGCCTGGTCGGTTTCCGGCGTGCCGGTCTTGAAGTTGGGGTCGGTCAGCACGTTGATGAAAGGGATCAGGAAGTCGTCCTTGTCCTTGATCGACTTGATCTCGTGGTACGCGTTGAAGATCTCGGCTTCGTTCAAGCCAAGGCTCTCGGTGATGTACTGGTAAGCGTGCGTGTGGATCGCCTCCTCGAACGCCTGGCGCAGCAGGTACTGCCGGCACTCGGGCGCGGTGATGTGGCGATAGGTGCCGAGCACGATGTTATTGGCGGCCAGCGAGTCCGCCGTGACGAAGAAGCCCAGGTTGCGCTTGACGATGAGGCGCTCGTCGTCGGTCAGGCCGTTGGGGTTCTTCCACAGCTCGATGTCGCGCTGCATGTTGATCTCTTGCGGCATCCAGTGGTTGGCGCAGCCGGCGAGATACTTGTCCCACGCCCAGCGATACTTGAACGGGACGAGCTGGTTCACGTCAGCGGAGCCGTTGATGACGCGCTTGTCTTCGATGCGGACGCGGTGGAAGTCCTCCGGCAGCGCCTGTTTCTCCACGTCGAGATCGTGCACCGGCTCGTGCGACATCGCGCCGCCGCCGATGCTGCCCAGAACCTGGGCGCGGATGGTTTCCGCCGTGCGCGGAGCGGGAGCAGGGGCGGTGGGGGCGGCCGCGAAATCGTCGTCAAAACTCAACATGATGCGTCTCCTGATGCTCTTCTTGTAGTGTTTTTGCGGGGACCGGGTCCCTGTGGCGCGTGCTTCGCGCCACCGGAATTGCGGCCGCCCGACAGGGTAGGGAGGCTCGTCGCTAGTTCATTGCTTTCAGCCTCTCGTACAGGAACTCGGGCGCGAAATCGGCGCCTTCGAGCCATGCAATCGAGGCCAATCCGTGATCCAGGTAAAAGCGCGCAAACGTGTCGCGGTCGCGCAGCGGCGTGTGCTCGTCGCCGTAGAGTTCATCCGCGAGATCCACCACACCTTTGCGTCCATCGTTGAATTCCAGCCAGACCTTGTAATCATGAAGATAGCGCGCCTCTACAACATGCCGGGGTGCGTACTCATATCGGGCCAACTGGTACCTCTCTTTCGCGATGTGGACGGAAGTGTGCACGCCGGGAAACCCGGCCTCCGGAAAATGGGGCGCGCGGGTGTTTTCGCGCGCCTCCGGAGATCAAAGTGCTGCTTCGGATGCGTGACCGCTACTTCAGTTGCCGCCACCATCCTGGCCGACACGTTCGCCGGCCCCTTCGGCAGTGCTTCCCTCTGTTTCCACCGTATTGCCTCGCGCCATCGCATAGCGCGTCCTGTCTGGGTGGTCGCGGGGTGTCGCTAAGTCCGGGGGCGCCGCGCGGCGCTTGTGTTGCCGCCGCTGCCGTCACGCGTTCCCGGTCACCGAATCCTGTCGCTTACTCCTTATGCGCGGCTACCGCGCTCATGTCCTCCTGCCAATTGCCGGCAAGGGGATCGTTCAGTTCCGCCATCAAGTCGTCCGCCGAACGGAGCAAATCGGGCCGATAGCGCGCCAGCAGCCGGTTGACGGCAAACTCGCGCGCCGGCTTGTTCATCGCCGTGGTCAGGCAGAGCGACACGAACAATCCGTTTATCGCCTCCGGATGCATCAACCAGCGCACGAACTCACCGCCGCCATCGACCGCCAGCTTCCTATACAGGTTCGAACTCTCTCCGAAGTGGATCGGTTCGAATTGCCACTTCATCCAGTGTCGCGTGCGAATGTGGATAGCGAACATCCCAGGCTTCGCCGGCATCGGCGCCTTGAACATCATTCTCGGCGCGCTGAATTCCCATTCGCCGTACTTGACGGACGGGCGCTTGGTTGAAACGTCGCGACTGGGCAACGCGATCAGGTCGATCGCTGCCTGGCGCGGCCAGTTGATTTCCGAATCTGTCGTCATGTAGCTCCCCCTCCATCGACACTAATTCAGTTCAGCAAAACCTCCCGGCAAAGTTCTCGATACAGACAAATAATTAGACCGCGGCGTTATTGGCACGCCTCGCACGTCGGATCCGTGATCAGGCACATCTTCACGTTGCTGTCTTCCTGAGCGGGTGCCTTGGTGGACGCGACGGAGCCCAACGAGCCGGCCGCGGCGCCCTGGTGCGCACCGGACGACGACACGGCGTTCAGCTCACCGCCACGGCCCGTGGACTTTTCGGCCGACGTCGCAGCCAGAGTACGCAGGTAATAGGTGGTCTTGAGCCCGCGCACCCACGCAAGCTTGTAGGTTTCGTCGAGCTTCTTGCCCGAGGCGCCGGCCATGTAGATGTTCAGGCTCTGCGCCTGGTCGATCCACTTCTGGCGCCGTGCGCCGGCTTCGATGATCCACTTGGTGTCGACTTCGAACGCGGTGGCGTAGAGCTCGCGGAACTCGGCCGGCACGCGGTCGATCTTGGCCAGCGAGCCGTCGAAGTACTTGAGATCGGCGACCATCACTTCGTCCCAAAGGTTCAGTTCCTTCAAGTCGCGCACCAGCTGCTCGTTGACGACGGTGAACTCGCCGGACAGGTTCGACTTGACGTAGATGTTCTGGTATTCGGGTTCGATCGACGCTGCCACGCCAATGATGTTGGAGATCGTGGCGGTGGGCGCGATGGCAACACAGTTGGAGTTGCGCATCCCGTGTTCCTTGATGCGCGCGCGCAGTGGGGCCCAGTCCATGCCGGACGAGTCATCCACCTCGACGTAGCCGCCGCGCTCTTCCTTCAGTAGCTTGAGCGAATCCTGCGGCATGATTCCGCGGTCCCACAGGCTGCCCGGGTACGACGAATAGCGGCCGCGCTCTTCCGCGAGTTCCGTCGAGGCCCAGTACGCGTGGTAGCAAACCGCTTCCATCGAACGGTCGGCGAATTCGATCGCTGCGGCCGACGCATACGGCGTGCGCGTCAGGTGCAGGCAATCCTGGAAGCCCATGATCCCTAAGCCCACCGGGCGGTGCTTGAGATTCGAATTGCGCGCCTTGGCCACCGCGTAATAGTTGATGTCGATGACGTTGTCGAGCATGCGCATCGCGGTGGTGATCGTGCGTTTGAGCTTCTCCTGGTCCAGCGCCCAGGTAGGTTTGTCAACTGAGTTGTCCGTCTTCACCATGTGCGCCAGCAGATTCACCGAGCCCAAGTTGCACACGGCGATTTCGGTGTCGCTGGTGTTGAGCGTGATCTCGGTGCACAGGTTGGAGCTGTGCACGGTGCCGACGTGCGACTGCGGCGAGCGGACGTTGCACGCATCCTTAAACGTGATCCACGGATGGCCCGTCTCGAACAGCATCGACAGCATCTTCCGCCACAGGTTGACGGCCGGCACCTTCTTGTGGAGCTTCAGTTCGCCGCGCGCGACCTTCTCTTCGTAGCGCTTGTACGTCTCCTCGAACGCGTGACCCCACTTGTCGTGCAGATCCGGCGTGTCCGAAGGCGAGAACAGCGTCCAGTCGCCACCTTCGAATACGCGCTTCATGAACAGGTCAGGAATCCAGTTCGCGGTATTCATGTCGTGCGTGCGACGGCGGTCGTCGCCGGTGTTCTTGCGCAGCTCGAGGAACTCCTCGATGTCCAGATGCCACGTTTCCAGGTACGTGCAGACGGCGCCCTTGCGCTTGCCACCTTGATTGACTGCGACCGCTGTGTCGTTCACGACCTTGAGGAACGGCACCACGCCTTGCGACTTGCCGTTGGTGCCTTTGATGTGCGAGCCCATCGCGCGCACGTTGGTCCAGTCATTTCCCAATCCGCCAGCGAATTTGGAAAGAAGCGCATTTTCCTTGATCGCTTCGTAGATGCCGTCCAGGTCGTCCGCCACCGTGGTCAGGTAGCACGACGACAGCTGCGAGCGATGCGTCCCCGAATTGAACAGCGTGGGCGTGCTCGACATGAAGTCGAACGTGGACAGCACGTTGTAGAACTCGATGGCGCGCGCTTCGCGATGCACTTCGTTGAGTGCCAGGCCCATCGCAACGCGCATAAAGAAGCATTGCGGCAGCTCGAAGCGGCGGCCGCCGACGTACTGGTCGACGAGGAAATAGCGGTCGTACAGCGTCTGCAGGCCGAGATAGCCGAACTGCGTGTCGCGCTCAGGCTTGAGCGCCGCGCCCAGCTTTTTCATGTCGAACTGCAGCAGCGCCTCGTTGAGCAGGCCGATCTTCACGCCGTGCTTCACGAAGCGAGGGAAGTATTCCGGGTACTTGGCCGCCATCTCGTGCTGCGTGGCTTCCTCGCCCAGCGCTTCGAAGCGCAGCGCATCGAGGAGCAGGCGCGCCGTGACGTACGAGTAGGCGGGATCCTTCTCGATCAGTGCGCGGGCGGACAGCACCACGCCCTTGCGCACTTCTTCCACCGCGACGCCGTCGTACAGGTCCTTCAGCGTCGCCTTGAGAATGCGCTCGGGCTCGACCTGGCCCAGTCCTTCGCACGATTCCTTGATCAGCAGCGTCAGGCGCTCCAAATCGAGCGGCTTCTTCACGCCGTTGTCGGTGACGTGCAGCGTGGGCTCGGTCACCTTGCCCTTGGCTTGCGTCTTCGCGTGCGCGCGCTCCTGCGAACGGCGCTCGCGATACAGCACGTAGGCGCGCGCGACTTCGTGTTCGCCGCCGCGCATCAACTGCAGCTCGACCTGGTCCTGGATTTCCTCGATGTGGATCGCGCCGCCCTCGGGCTTGCGCTTGACCAACGCCGCGACGACTCCGTCGGTGAGCTTGGTCACCTCCTCGCGCACGCGCGCCGACGCCGCGCCCTGGCCGCCGTTGATGGCGAGGAACGCCTTGGTCATCGCGATGGTGATCTTGGACGGCTCGAAGGACACCACCGAACCGTTGCGGCGGATGACCTTGTACTGTGAAAAACGGGGGTCCGATCCACTGCCGACCGGACTGCCAGGTTCTCCCACGATCAGGTCCCGCGGTGGTGCCGAAGCCGGGCTGGCAGAGGGAGCGCTGGCGATGTGCATGTGGTGTTTCTCCTGTGCGTTTCTTGTCGTTGTGGCGTGTTCGGCCGCGAATTCGTGAAGGGCGGGCGTTTACCCCAAAGGCCCGTCCGATGCGGGATTCCGAGGGTTGGCATCAATGCCGCCTGCGGCCTTGCCCCGTGGCGTGGGGCTTGTCCGGTAAGGTCCATCGAAATCCGCTTGTAAATCAGAATCTACTATATCTTGTGTTCATGTGGCGACTCAACACCAAGCATAGTGGGTCGAGCCAAGCCCCGCAAGGTTTTTTTGTGCACCGGGAGGGGGCGCGAAAACGACAAGGAAAACAGCCGCCTGCGGCCATTCCAGCGGCATATCCAAGAGCGGTCCACCGGTTATCCACCGCTTTGTCCACCACATTCGTTGCCGACGAACGGTAAATCGGACGTTGCAGATTTGCGACAGTCGCCGGTCGCCGGCGCGGAAGGTGGACCTAGCTTTGCGGCAAGGCAAAGAGCTGGGAACCGGCTAACGCGACGAAGCGGTCACCCGCCAGCGGCGCGGCGCGGGCGAGGCCCGTGAAGCTGCCGAACGCGGGCAGGATCGCGCGGCTGCGACCGAGCACGAAGCAGGGCAGCCGCTCTGCCTCACCCGCCGCGCCGTGCACGGTGACGCCCGGATGCACGTGGCCGCACAGTGCGTACCCCGAGCGCGGCGCGACCGGGACGTGGCAGGCGAGGAAAGGCGCCAGCGGATGCGGCTCCGCGACCACCGTGACGCCCCATGCCGCCGGCGGGTCGCCGGCGTGCGTGTCGTGGTTGCCGCGCACGAGGACGACGTCGATGCCGGCGTGCGCGCCGCGCCAATCGCGGAACGCGCGGTCGAGTGCGCTGACCCGGCCCGCCGCTCCATGCAGGAAATCGCCCAGCACCACCAGGCGCCGCGCACCGGTTTGTTGCAGCACGCGCGCGAGGCGCGCCAGGTCGGCGGCCGTGCTGCCGCGCGGCAGCGGCACGCCGCCGGCGCGGAACGCCGCGGCCTTGCCCAGGTGCACGTCGGCCACGAACACGGTGCGCTCGCGCGGCCAGTGCAGCGCGCGCAGCGCGAGCAATTCCATCTTTTCGCCGCACAGTGCGGTCGCGTACACGCCGGCGTCCGTCGCGGGCGCGAATGCTGCGGGAAGTTCGATAACGGCGCGGGATCGTGGCATGATGGACGTCACCCAATTCTACCGCCCGGTCCTGCCGCCACTTCGCTCGTTCGCGTCGCGTGCAACGTGGCGCGGTGGCGAGACCGACGATGCTCCGCTTTTCCGCCAATCTATCGTTCCTGTTCAACGAAGTGCCGTTCCTCGAACGGTTTACTGAAGCTGCGCACGCCGGATTTCGTGGCGTCGAGTTCGCGTTTCCGTACACCTACCAGGCCAAGGAGCTGGCGTCACGGATCCAGGTGCAGAAGCTCGAGGTGGTGCTGTTCAACATGCCGCCCGGTGACTGGGAAGCAGGCGACCGCGGCCTGGCTTCGCTGCCCGGACGCGAACACGATTTCGCCGCGAGCGTGTCGACGGCGTTGCGTTATGCGCAGGCACTGAAGTGCAATCGCCTGCACGTCATGGCCGGCGTGCTGCCCGCCGATGCGGATGCCGACGAACGCGCGCGCCGGCTGCGGATCTATGTGCGCAACCTGAAGCAGGCGTGCGAAGAAGCGGCGGCGCAGAACGTGACGCTGCTGATCGAACCGATCAATCCGCGCGACATGCCGAACTACCTGCTGTCGACGCAAGCCGAGGCGCACGCGATCCGCGAGGAGGTGGGCATGCCCAACCTGCGCGTGCAGATGGACCTGTACCACGCGCAGATCGTCGAAGGCGACTTGACCGACAAGATCCGGCGCTGGATAGCGCACGTCGGGCATTTCCAGATTGCGGGCGTGCCCGACCGGCATGAACCGGATCAGGGCGAGGTCAACTACACATGGCTGTTCCGGCTGCTCGACGAATTGAAGTACGACGGCTGGATCGGCTGCGAATACCGGCCGGCGCATACGACCGCCGCGGGACTGGGGTGGATGTACAAGCTGATCGATCGCCGGCCGCAGGCGGCGGACGATTAGCCACAACGCGTCCGCCTCCGCTTCGGTCGTGGTAGATCACCGTTGCGTTGTCGGCGTCCCGCGCTGATTCGCACATGCTCGACCCCCACGCGCTACGCGCGTGGGTCCCCTCTCGCTGCTCACAGCGCGACGGACATCCCGCCATCCATGATCAGCATCTGGCCGGTCATGTAATCGGACGCGCCGGACGCTAGAAACACGGCCAGGCCCGCGAGTTCGTCGGGCTGCCCCCAACGTCCGGCCGGCGTGCGCTTGCACACCCACGCATTGAACTCGGCGTTGTCGATCAGCGCGCGGTTCATCTCTGTCGCGAAATAACCAGGAGCGATCGCGTTGACCTGGATGCCCATCGGCGCCAGCTCGATCGCCATGCCGCGCGTCAGCTGCCGCACGCCGCCCTTGGCCGCCGTGTAGGGCACGACGGTCGGGCGCGCCAGTTCGCTCATCAGCGATGCGATGTGAATGATCTTGCCGCGCTTCTTGGCGATCATTCCGGGCAGCACCGCCTGCGACACGACGAACGGCGCGGTGAGGTTGGTGGCGATGATTTCGTCCCAATCCTTTTCGGAGAAGTCGACCAGCGGCCCGCGCCGCTGGATGCCGGCGTTGTTGACCAGGATGTCGACCGCGCCGTGCGTAGCGATGACCGCGGCGATGGCGGTCTTGATCGCGGCGCGGTCGGTGATGTCGAACACCGCGACGTCGGCCTTGTGGCCGGCATTGGTGAGCGCCCGGGCCGCCTTGTCCAGTTCATCGGGCTTGCGGCCGTTCAGGATGACGGTGGCGCCGGCCTGGGCGAATCCGCGGGCAATGGAGAATCCCAGCCCGCGATAGGCTCCGGTAACGAGGGCCACGCGGCCGGTGAGGTCGAACGGCGAGGAAGGCATGCCGGCTCCGCAATGATTGGAAAGGGTGTGGCGAGCGAATTACCTCTGCCAGCCGCCGATAATCGGCGACATCAACATGCTACCCAAAAGAGCAGCCACCACGAAGCTGCAGACCACGACGATGGCCACGACGACGAGCGTGTACGCGACGGCCTTCTCCTGCGGGCATTTCTTCATCACCGGCACGCCCAGGTAGAACGTGTACAGCGAGTAGGCCGCGGCCAGCAGACCCAGCAGGCCGCCAAGCGCACCGAGGAGAGTCAGGATGGCGGCAAGCCAAACCGCCGTATACGAATACGCGGTGAGCTTGAGCGACTGCATGAAGTTCTTTTCCCCGCCAAACGTCGGCGCGAGCGCGTCGACGATCAGAGCCATGATGAACGGCGCGGCGAGGGCAATGATATATGCGGTGATGGCGCCGATGATGTCCGAACGCAGCAGTAACGTGACGGGCCCGATCGCCGCCAAAATCATGATGTAGCCGGTGTACAGCGCTTGCGTGGTCGTGGCTTCGCCGGCGATCGTGGGCCATTCCGTTTTCGGGGTCATGAGGATGTTCTTGACGCGGTCGACGATGCTCATGGTTCCCCCTTTTTTGTATGCGTTGTGGTCTGGCAAGTTTAGGCGAATGCGCCGCATCTGTCTCGTCTGCGACGCCCGAATGCTCACGCACTCTCGGCTGCGCGTTCGAGCGCCGCGACCATGCGCGCGACGCGCGCTTCCAGCGCCTCGGTCGTGAGCTTTTCGCGAAACATTTCGACCATCAGCGGGAATGCGAAAGGCGTTGGACGCGTGGGGTCAAGCAGCAGCGTGCGGCTGCCGCGCAGTCGGGCCAGCGCCTTGTTGAGACGCGGCGCGTCGAGGTGGCGCTCGAGCACTTCCCGCACGGACTGCTTCAGCAGCAGGTTGTCGGGATCGTATTGCGCGAACACGTCGTAGAGCAGTCCGCTGGACGCCTGCAATTGCCGGTTCGACGGCGACTGCCCCGGATAGCCCTGGAACACGAGGCCCGCGACGCGCGCGAGTTCGCGAAACTGGCGCCGGCCCATCTCTGCGGCGTTCAGTCCCGCGAGGATGTCGGTTTCGACGCAGGGCGCGGCCAGCAGTTGCCCCAGGTCGCCCAACGAAAGCTCCACCGGTTCGGCCGACAGCAACCCGAACCCATAGTCGTTGACCATCAGGCTGAACGTGCGCGGTACCGCGCGCGACAGCCGAAACGAGAACAGCGTGGCCAGCCCGAGGTGCGCCAGGCGTCCCTCGAACGGATAGAAGAATAGGTGATGGCCATCGCGCGTGGCAATGCGCTCGATCAGCCATTCGCGCTCATCGGGCAGCGCCGACCAGCGCCGCTGCAATTCGAGCAGCGGACGCACCAATCGCAATTCGGGCGACGCGTACGTGCCGTGGCGCGCCTGCGCGATCAGGCCGCGCGTGCGATCGGCGAGCAGCGACGACAAGGCCATCTTGTTGCCCATCCAGCGCGGCACGATCGCCTTGGGCGACTTGGCCGGCATCACCCACGCGGTCATCTCCTTGACCCGCACGAATTCCAGCACGCGGCCGGCAAACACGAAGCAGTCGCCGGCAGTAAGCCGTGCAATGAACGACTCCTCGACATGGCCGAGCCTGCGGCCATTGCGGAACTGCACGCTGACGCTGGCGTCGGACACGATGGTGCCGATCGACGCGCGATGGCGGCGCGCGATGGCGGCGTCGGGCACGCGCGCGACGCCGTCGTCGCCGATCACGACGCGGCGGTACTCGGGATATGCATTGAGACTGGCGCCGCCGTGCACGACGAAATCGAGCGCCCATTGCCATTGCGCGTCCGACAGCTCCGCGTAGGCGTGCGTGCCACGAATTTCCGCCAGCAGTTCCGCCGGCACGAAGCCGCCGCCGAGCGCGCACGTGACCAGGTGCTGGACCAGCGCGTCGAGCGGGCAGGTGAGGGGCGTGCGCGGCTCGAGCTTGCGCTCCTGCGCCGCGTCGCGCGCCGCCGCGGCCTCGACCAATTCCAGCGCCTGCGTCGGCACGATCGTCACCTTGGAGATCGCCCCCGGCTGGTGACCGCTGCGGCCGGCGCGTTGCAAGAGCCGCGCCACGCCCTTGGGCGAGCCGATCTGCAGCACCTGGTCGACCGGTGTGAAATCCACACCCAGATCGAGGCTCGACGTGCACACGACGGCCTTCAGCTTGTTGCGGCGCAGGCCTTCCTCGACCCAGTCGCGGACGTCGCGCTCGAGTGAACCGTGATGCAAGGCGATCCGTCCCGCCCAATCCGGCCTTGCTTCCAGAATCGCCTGGTACCAGATCTCGGTGGAGGAGCGCACGTTGGTAAACACCAGCGTGGATTGCGCGGCGTCGATCGCGCGAATGACTTCGGGCAGCAGCTTGAGGCCGATGTGCCCGGCCCAGGGAAAGCGGTCGATGGTGGGCGGATGTGCGGTGGCGATCTCGATCGCCTTGGCATCCAGCCCCTTGACGATGCGGCCGCGTGCGGCGTGCATGCCCGTCAGGCACTGCAGCGCCTCGTCCAGATTGGCCAGCGTGGCCGACAGCCCCCACACGCGCATGCCGGGCCGCAGCGAACGCAGCCGCGCCAGCGCCAGCTCGACCTGCACGCCGCGCTTGCTCGACATGAGCTCATGCCACTCGTCGACAATGACGCAGGAAAGGTGCGCGAGGCGTTCCCGCCAGTCGGCACGCGCCAGCATCAGCGTCAGGCTTTCGGGCGTGGTCACCAGCGCCGTGGGCAGCCGCTTGTTCTGCCGCGCGCGCGCCGACGGCGCCGTGTCGCCGGTGCGTACATCGACGGTCCACGTCGGCTGCAACGCGCTCGCCGCGCGCGCAAGCGCGAGACCTGTGTCCGCGGCCAGCGCGCGCAGAGGCGTGATCCACAGCGCGGACAAGGGCGGCGCCGCATCGGCGGTGCCCGCCGCGCCCAGCACCAGCGGCGGAATCCACGCCGCATACGTCTTGCCCATCCCGGTGGGCGCGTGCAGCAGGCCGCTTTCGCCGCGCGCGAAGGCGGACCAGACTTCCTCCTGGAACGGAAACGGCGACCAGCCTTGCGTCGCGAACCAGGCGCGAGCCGGGACGAAGGTATCGCACACGGGTTGCACCGCCGCAGCCGGCGGCGCGTCGCCGAGCAGCGCTTCCGTGTTCACGCGCGCGTGGCCGCCAGCGAGAACATCATCGGGATTTCTCCAAATTCCGGCGGCAGCTCCCAGAAGAAAGCGTCGCGGCGCGTCATCCAGGGCAGCCCCTGCCAGCGCAGCCACGGATACTCGTCGAAGGCCGTGATGGTGAGGCCCGCGCGCAACAGCGAGCCGATGATGTCTGCCAAGGGATGCAAGTGCGAATGACAGGTCACCTGCGTCTCCGAGCCGGGTGCCGCGTAGCTGCCGGTCTCGGGCTCGATGATCGGCTGACGGGCGAAGTAGGGATACATGAGGCGCATGCCGGCGGGCGGCTGCTGGTCGAACAACCATGCAGTCGGATGGCCCTCTAGGATGAAAAAACGTCCGCCGGGTTTGAGGCAACTCGCCACGACATGCGCCCAGCGCTCGAGGTCGGGCAGCCAGCCCAGCACGCCGACCGATGTGAACACGACGTCAAACTGGCGCTTGAGACACGCCGGCGCGTCGTACACGTCGCAGCAGACGAATTCGGCGGACGGTGCGACCTCGGCGGCGAGTTCGCGCGCCTTGGCCACGGCCGACGCCACGAAATCCACGCCCGTCACCGTGGCGCCGCGGCGTGCCCACGACAAAGTGTCGAGGCCGAAATGGCATTGCAGGTGCAACAACGTCTTGCCGGTCACGTCGCCCACGCCGGCCAGCGAGATGGGGCACAGCGTCTCGCGGCCCGCGATGAACCCGGGAATGTCGTATCCGCCGGACCCGATGTGATGCGGCGTCCACGCCTCCCACACCGCATGGTTGGCGGCGACGGCGGTCCGGTGGGTGTCGTTGGGCATGGTGGGTTCGCCGATTCGCCGGCGCGACGACGTCCGGAGTGCCTAGGATAAATCAGTAGAATGACGTCGGGTATGCTGGGTGCACATCGGACGCTGCGCCAGGGAGATTTCATGTTGGTCCGTCGCGCCGTTCTTGCCGCCGCTGCGAGCGCCGTGCTTGCGTTCGCGGGGAGCGCCGCCGCGGGCGATTCCCCCGGCTGCAAGTTCGCGCGGGTCGCGGAATGGCCCATTCGCATCGAGCGCGGCCACCTGATCACGGACGGCGCAATCAACGGCCAACCGGTCGCCGTCCTGCTCGACACCGGCGCGATGCATACGCTGGTCCTGCGGCCGGCGGCCGAGCGCCTCGGCCTGACCCGATGGAGCGTCAACGGTCCGCGGTTGTTCGGCGTTGGCGGCGAGACCAGCGTCAGCAGAACGCTCGTCGACGAATTCCGTGTGGGCAGCTTCGCGCAGACGAGACTGCAGATGATCGTTGCCGGCGAACATGACTTCGGCGCCGATGTACTGCTGGGCGAGAACTTCTTCCGCCATTTCGACGTCGAATTCGACTTGGCGGCAAACAGCGTGCGCCTGTTCCGCGCGGAGCATTGCGGGTCCACGCTGCTCGCCTACTGGGCAGGCGCCGACGTCGGCTTGGTGGAATTCGATGCATCCGGCGACGACCATCCGGAGATCGTCGTGACCGTCGAGGTCGACGGCCGGCCGATCAAGGCACTGCTCGATTCCGGCGCGTCGGGTTCGATCCTGGACAAGGCGGAAGCCGCGCGCCTGGGCGTCACGCCGAATACGCCCGGCGTCGTCGCGGCCCAGGCGCGGGGAGGAATCGGCAGCAACTCGATCAATTCGTGGGTCGGCTCGTTCAAGACCTTCACCATCGGCAACGAGACGATTCGCGACACGCGAATCGTGTTTGCCGATGTGTTCAAGGGCGCCGCGTTCAGGAGCACGGGCAGCAATATCCCCATCAGGGTGGAGGACCTGCCTTCGATGCTGCTTGGCTACGACTTCCTGCGATCGCACCGCGTGCTGATCGCCCACAGCCAGCGCAGGATCTACTTCACCTACAACGGCGGGCCGGTGTTCGTGCGGACGCCGCCGACCGTCCAGGCGACGCCCGAGCCGGCGGACAAGTAAGCCGGCATCGCGCGCCAAACCATCGGCTCATTTCAGGACCGCAAGTTCGCGATTGGCTTGGCGCAGCATGCCCGTGAGGCCGAGCGCCAGGTTTGCCAGCAGGCGTATCTTGATCGCGGGCGCTTCAAGATCGAGCCGCGCGAAGGTGTCGCGCGTGAGTACGTGGCATTCGACTTCGCCCAGCGCGGTGACGTTGGCCGAGCGCGGCGAGCGATCGATGAAAGCGAGCTCGCCAAACGTCATGCCGGACATGAAGGCGTCGAGACGCGCAATACCGTCCTGCGTCGGGATGCTCACCATCGCCGCACCATGGGTGATGACGAAAAGTTCGTCGGACGCATGACCCGCTGCGATGATCGTCTGCCCCGCGCGAAAGGTGCGGCACGCGAGAAGTTGCGCCAGGAACTCCATCTCGTCGCTGGTCAGGCCGGCGAACAGCGCGCACTCTTCCAGGGGCACGCGTGCGTCCCACACGGCGTCGGGGAAGCGCTTGGCGAGCAGCAGCTCTTCGCCGCGCTCGAGCGCGAAATCGTCGTCGGCATAGAACGCCTCGCGATCCATGCCGGCGTCCAGCAGCATTTGCCACCACACGCCGGCTTCGGCGAAGACCAGCGTCTTGCCCAGCCGCAGCAGCTCGGCGCGCGTTTGCGCGAGCAGGCGCGCGGCAGCGGCGTCGATGCGCTGCACGACGCCCAGGTTGACGATGAAATACTCGGTGTCCGCCGCGTGGGCCATCAGTTCTCGCACGACCCGCTCGACGGACGCAAAAGCCAGCGCGCCCTGCAGGTGGTAGAGGCGTAGCCGGTTGCCGACGCTGCGCAGGTGTTCCGCCGCCTCGGACGTGCGGCGGCGTTTCGACGCGACGCTGCGCCGCGTGGTCGCCAGCCGCATGGCGGGGACCGCCCGTTGCGACGCGTCGAACATGTGCAGGCCCAAGTCGGAAACGAGTTCGCGGCACACTTCGATGCCGCGCACGCTGTTGCCCTGTGCGTCGAGGCGTGGAGAGTAGACGCCGATGCCGATCCGGCCCGGCTGGACCGCAAGAATTCCACCGCCGACGCCGCTCTTCGCCGGCAATCCGGTCCGGTACAGCCATTCGCCCGAGAAATCGTACATGCCGCAGGTGGCCATCACGGACAACACGTTCTCCACGTACTGCTCGGGCAGCGCGCGTATGCCGGTCATTGGATTGACGCCGCCGTTGGCGAGTGTGGCGCCCATCAGCGCCAGGTCGCGGCAGGTGACGCGGATCGCGCATTGCCTGAAGTAGGTCTCGAGCGTGGTGGTCGGATCGCCGTCGACGATGCCGAAGTTGCGCAGCATCCAGCCGATCGCGCGATTGCGATGTCCAGTGCGGCTTTCGGAGCTGTAGACCCGTTCGTCGACGTCGAGCGCACGCCCGGCGTAGCGCGAGAACGTGGCGAGGACCCGTGCGGACCGCTTGGCTACCGTGTCTCCGGGGAGGAGGCCGCACGCGGCGATTGCACCAGCATTGATCAAAGGATTGAACGGGGCACCGCTTTGGGGCTGAAGGCTGATCGCGTTGAAGGCGTCGCCGCTCGGTTCCACGCCGATTTTGGCTAGAACCGCCTCTTCGCCGTTTTCCTCGAGGGCGAGGCCATAGGTGAGCGGCTTGGAAACGGATTGGATGGTGAAAGGCTGGAGGGAATCGCCGACTTCATAGACGAATCCATCGTGCGTGGCGATGCAGATGCCGAATCCGTTGGGGTCGGCGCTCGCGAGTTCGGGTATGTAGTCGGCGACGCTGCCGTCTTCACGACCGAGTAAACGGGCGTGCAGCGACGCGAGGTAGTCCTGGATCGGGGAATTGGGCACGGGTCTGTAAGGAAAGCCGGGAACCGTGACCCCAATGCAATATCGGTGCCGGTGGAGGAGACCGCGCCTTGACCGGTCTCGGCCGCGCGCTCACGATGTGGCAGGGATACCCCTCTCGCGCAGTTACTCTCCCCGGTTCGGCGGCGGCCATGGCACCCACGACATCCGCGATGACGTTCCTGTTCACCGATATCGAAGGCAGCACGCGCCTTTGGGAGACGGAACAGGCGCGAATGGCCGATGCGCTCGCCCGGCATGACGCGCTGTGCCGCCGTGAGGTCGAGGCGCACGGCGGACGCGTGGTCAAAATGATCGGCGATGGATTGCACGCGGTCTTTGCCGACCCCGCCGCGGCGGTCGCCTCGACCCTTGGCCTGCAGCGCGGCATGGCCGCGATCGGCGAAGCCTGCGGAATTCCGTTCAAGATGCGCTGCGGTTTGCACGCGGGCGTCTCGCAGATCCGCGACGGAGACTACTTCGGCGGCACGGTCAATCGTGCAGCGCGAATCGCCGGCGCCGCGCACGGCGGCCAGATCCTGGTATCGCAATCCGTGATCGATCTGGGCCGTGACCGGTTCGCGCCGGGCATCGAGTTTGTGCACCTGGGCCGTGTCCGCCTGCGCGATCTATCCACCCCCGAGAATCTCTGGCAGTTGGTCTCCGACGAACTGCAACGCACGTTCCCGGCGCTGCGTTCGCTGGATTCGACGCCCAACAACCTGCCACAGCAGCTGACCAGCTTTATCGGCCGCGAGAAGGAAATCGCGGAAATGAAGTCGCTGCTGGGCAAGACCCGGCTGCTCACTTTGACGGGCTCGGGCGGCTGTGGCAAGACGCGGCTTTCGCTGCAGGTGGCTGCCGAGCTGATCGATGCATATGCGGATGGCGTGTGGCTGGTCGAACTCGCGGGCCTGGCGGACCCCGACCTCGTACCCCAGGCGCTGGCCACGGTCCTCGGGCTCAAGGAAGAGCGCGGCGTGAGCCTGATGGAGACGATTGTCGTTCATCTCAAGTCGCGGCGATTGCTGCTGTTGCTCGACAACGCCGAACATTTGCTCACCGCGTGCGCGCAACTCGTCGACACTGTGCTGCGCCAATGCCGGCACGTAGCGCTGCTGGCCAGCAGCCGCGAAGGACTCGGGACGGCGGGCGAACTGACGTACCGTGTACCGTCGTTGTCGATGCCCGACCCGCGGCGGGATGCGGAGCCAGACGCCCTGTTGCAGTTCGAGTCGGTGCGCCTGTTTGTCGAGCGCGCGCGAGCCCACCATCCCCAGTTTGCCGTGAACTCGCAGAATGCGGCGGCCCTCGCGTCGATCTGCTCCCGCCTGGATGGAATTCCGCTGGCGCTGGAATTGGCCGCCGCACGCGTCCGGGCGTTGTCCGTCGACGAAGTGAACCAGCGGCTGGACCAGCGCTTCCGCCTGCTGACTGGAGGATCACGGACGGCGCTGCCGCGCCAGCAGACGTTGCGCTCTCTGATCGACTGGAGTTACGACCTGCTGCGCGACGAGGAACGCGCGCTGCTATCCCGTTTGGCCGTCTTCGCCGGCGGTTGGACATTGGCCGCCGCCGAGCGCGTGTGCAGCGATGAAATCATGGAGGAGGGCGCGGTACTCGACTTCCTCACGTCGCTGGTGGACAAGAGCCTGGTGGCGGCGGAGGAGCGCGACGGCGCGATGCGCTACCGTTTGCTGGAAACCGTGCGCCAGTACGCGCGCGACCGCCTGCTGGAGCGAGGCGACGGCTCGGCGTGGCGCGATCGGCACCTCGCCTTCTACCTGTCGTTTGGGGAAGAGGCCGAAACGATGCTGTCCGGGCCGCAACAGCAACTCTGGCTGAGACGAGTCGAGACCGAATACGATGACTTGCGCGCGGCGCTGGCGTGGTCATCCGCGCCAGCTGGCGATGCGCAGCGCGGGCTGCAGTTGGCGGGCGCCATCTGGCGCTATTGGTACATGCGCGGCTTGTTCGGCGAGGGCCGCGGCTGGCTGGGCGCGCTGCTAGCGAATGTTCCGGGCGGGTCTTCGCGCGCGCGGGCAAAGGCTCTCAACGCCGCCGGCACACTGGCGTGGCAACAGGCCGACTATGCGGCCGCCGCTGCTGCATACACCGAGGCGTTGGCGATCTGGCGCGAACTGGGTGATCGCCACGGTGAATCGGGCACGCTGTCCAACATGGGCAACGTGGCGCATGGGCTCGGCGACTATCCGGGGGCCCGGGCACGGCTCGAGGAAAGCCTCGTCATCCGGCGTGAATTGGGGGACCGCAAAGGTGTTGCCGACGCGTTGAACAATCTGGCGGTGCTCGCGTACGACAAGGTCGACTATGCGACGGCCCGTGCGCAGTTTGAGGAGTGCCTGGCCATTCGCCGGGAAATGGGGGACCGGTGGAATATCGCCGTGGTGCTGACCAACTTGGGCGCCATCGCCGACGCCGAAGGCGACTTTGCCGCGTGCCGGAAACTGTACGAGGAAAGCCTGTCGATCTTCCGCGACCTGGGTGACCGGTGGGGCATGCCCGGCACGCTGAACAATCTGGGCGAGATGGCTTACGCGCTGGGCGACTATGACGAAGCGTCGGCGCGCTTCGCCGAAAGCCTGGCGATCCGGCGGGAAATCGGCGACCGTCGCGGCGTTGCCGGCCAGCTCAACAATCTGGGCCGGGCAAAATGCGCCAAGGGCGATTTCGCCGGGGCCCGCGACTTGCACGAGGAGAGCGTGCGCATCCTGTGCGAGCTAGGCGAGCGCAAGGTATTCGTCGAGGCGCTGGAAGGCTTGGCCAACGTTGCGGCCGGCAGCGGCGATCCCGTCCAGGCGGCTCGCTTCTGGGGTGCCGCGGAGCAATTGCGAGAGTCGCTCGCCTGTCCGCTTCCGACCAAGGACCTTGTCGGCTACGAAGGACGGGTCGCTGCAACTCGTGCGCAGCTGGGCGACGATGCCGCGTTCGCGCGCGCGTGGACGCAGGGCCGCGCGATGACGCTGGAAGAAGCGCAGGATTTCGCCCTTCCCGCGCGGGAAGCCCAACGTGCAGCTTAGCTTGCCTGCGCGCGAATCGTGATCGGCACCGGCGCCGGCGCGGGCAACGGCGACCGGAACTGCGTGAGCAGTACCGCCTCACGCGCCTTGGCCGTCTTGAGATGCGCTTCCTTCACATGACCGTAGCCGCGGATATGTTCGGGCACGGACGCCAAATCCACCGCGGTGCCGTGATTCTGCGGCGTCAGCTTGGCAATGATTTCCGCGATCACGGTCTCGTACTCGCCGATCAGCGCGCGTTCCATCTTGCGCTCCGCCGTGCGGCCGAAGTAGTCGAGACCGGTGCCGCGGAAGCGGCGCATCCTGGCCAGCATTCGGAAAGCCTTCAGCATCCACGGACCGTAGACTGACTTCTTCGGCACGCCAGTGATCGCGTCGGGCTTGTTGAACACCGGCGGCGCCAGGTGGAAAGTCAGCTTGTAGTCCCCCTCGAACTGCGCCGCGACGCGCTTGGTGAAGTCGGACTCCGCGTACAGGCGCGCGACTTCGTACTCATCCTTGATCGCCAGCAGCTTGAAGTAGTAGCGCGCGACCGCCTCGGTGAGTTCGGTGATGCCGGGCATCGCCTTGCCTTCCGCGGCGCGCACCTGCGCCACGAGGTCGGTGTAGCGCTTGGCGTACGCCGCGTCCTGGTAATCGGTCAGGAATTTCGCGCGGCGTTCGATCATTTCGTCGAGCGACTGCGACAGGCGCTGCGAGTCGGGCTTGGCTTCCGCCGGCATCGCCGCGGCGGCGACGCGCGCCGGTTCGATCGCGGCCAGCCGTCCCCAGTTGAAACTCTGCTTGTTCGACTCTATGGCCTGTCCGTTGAGCTCGATCGCGCGCAGGATTGCGGCTTCGCCCAGCGGAATGAGTCCGCGCTGGAACGCGTAGCCGACCATGAACAGGTTGGTCGCGATGGAATCGCCCATGAGGCCCGTGGCGAGCTTGGTCGCATCGAGGAACTCGGCGTCGCCGGGGGCGATCGCGTCCTTGATCTCCTGTTCCATCGATCCCGTCGGGAAGCGCAGGTCGGGTTCACGCGTGAACTGCGCGGGCATGACCAGCGAAGTATTGACCAGCGCCTTGGTCACGCCTTTCTGCATCTTGGCCAGCGCCTCGTAACCGACACCGGTCAGGATGTCGCAGGCGAGCACCAGTTTGGCTTCACCGGCTGCGATGCGCGTGGCGAACATCTGCTCCGGCTTGTCGCCGATGCGTACGTGCGACACGACGGCGCCGTTCTTTTGCGCGAGTCCGGTCATGTCGAGCACGCTGCAGCCTTTGCCTTCGAGATGGGCGGCCATGCCCATCAGCGCGCCGATCGTCACTACGCCCGTGCCACCAATGCCCGTGACCAGCACGCTGTACGGCTCGGTCGTCGACGGCAACGTTGGCGTGGGGAACGCCGGAAAATCGCCGGCCTCGGCCTTCGGAGGGCGGCGCAATGTCCCGCCTTCCACCGTCACGAACGACGGGCAGAATCCCTTGACGCACGAGAAGTCCTTGTTGCACGACGACTGGTCGATGGTGCGCTTGCGGCCGAATTCGCTCTCGACCGGCGCGATGGACACGCAGTTCGACTGCACGCCGCAATCGCCGCAGCCTTCGCACACCAGTTCGTTGATGACGACGCGCTTGGCCGGATCGGGAAACTTGCCGCGTTTCCTGCGCCGGCGCTTTTCCGCGGCGCACGTCTGGTCGTACAGCAGGACCGTGCACCCCGGGATGTCGCGCATTTCGCGCTGGACGGCGTCCATCTCGTCGCGGTGATGGATGCGGATGTCGTTGGAGAAGTAATTGTCCGGATATTTGTCCGGCTCGTCGCTGACGACGATGATGCGCTTCACGCCCTCGGCGGCGACCTGCCTGGCGATCATCGCCGGCGTCAGCGGTCCGTCGAACGGCTGGCCGCCGGTCATCGCAACCGCGTCGTTGTAGAGGATCTTGTAGGTGATGTTGACGTCGGCGGCGACGGCGGCGCGGATCGCCAGGATGCCGCTGTGGAAATAGGTGCCATCGCCCAGGTTGGCGAAGATGTGCTTCTCTTCCGTGAACGGCGCCTGCCCGATCCAGGGCACGCCTTCGCCGCCCATGTGCGTGAACTCGGTGGTGCGGCGGTCCATCCAGATCGCCATCACGTGGCAGCCGATGCCGGCCGTCGCGCGGCTCCCTTCGGGTAGCTTGGTCGACGTGTTGTGCGGGCAGCCCGAGCAGAAGAACGGCTGGCGCACGAGGTCGATGTTCGGCTTGGACAGCGCTGCTTCCTTGGCGTTGATCCAGTCGACGCGCGCGCGCAGCGCTTCCATGCGGCGTGGATGCAGCTGCAGGCGTTCGATGCGCTTGGCGATCACACGGGCAATCATTGCCGGCGTGAGCTCGGCCGCCGCGGGCAGCAGCCAGTCGCCGTGCGGGCGCACCCATTCGCCCTTTTCATCGAACTTGCCGACGACGCGCGGACGCACGTCGTCGCGCCAGTTGTAGAGTTGCTCCTTCAGCTGGTACTCGACGATCTGGCGCTTTTCCTCGACGACCAGGATTTCCTCGAGGCCTTCGGCGAAATGGCGAACGCCTTCCGGCTCCAGCGGCCAAGGCATGGCGATCTTGTAGACGCGCAGGCCCATTTCCGCGGCGTCCGCCTCGGTGATCCCCAAATCGACCAGCGCTTGCCGCACATCCGGGTAACTCTTGCCGGACGTGGCGATGCCGAGCCTGGGCTTGGGCGAATCGATGACGATCTTGTTGAGCTGGTTCACGCGGCAGTAGTGCAGCGCGGCGTAGATCTTGTAGTCCTGCATCCGCGCTTCGGTTTCCAGGAAACCATCGGGCCAGCGGATCGACACGCCGTCCATGGGCAGCGGAAAGTCGTCGGGGATGATGATCTTGGTGCGCGCCGGGTCGATATACACCGACGACGAGCTTTCCACCGTGTCCGCGACGCACTTGAAGCCTACCCAGCAGCCCGAATAGCGCGACATGGCCCAGCCGTGGAGGCCCAGGTCGAGGATCTCCTGCACCGACGACGGATACAGCACGGGCATCATCGCCGCGCTGAACATGTGATCGGATTGATGGGGCAGCGTGGACGACTTTGCCGCGTGATCGTCGCCGGCCAACACCAGCACGCCGCCGTGCTTCGATGTGCCCGCGTGATTCGCATGCTTGAACACGTCGCCGCAGCGGTCCACGCCCGGACCCTTGCCGTACCACATCGCGAACACACCATCGACCTTGGCGCCCGGATGCAGGTTCACCTGCTGCGTGCCCCAGATCGACGTCGCAGCGAGGTCCTCGTTCAAGCCGGGCTGGAACTTGATGTTGGCGCGGTCAAGGAACTTCTGCGCTTTCCACAGCGATTGATCGAGCGCGCCGAGCGGGGAACCGCGGTAACCCGAGACGAAGCCGCCGGTGTTGAGTCCGGCCAGCTTGTCGCGCTGGCGCTGCAGGATGAGGAGCCGAACGAAAGCCTGTGCGCCGGTGAGGTAGACGCGACCGGACTCGAGCTCGTATTTGTCGTCGAGCGCGACGTCGCGCAGCGCAGGGGAAGCAGTTGCCGTAGCAGACATTCGTGGACTCCGCAAAAATTGTGTTTTTGGGACGCGCAAAGAACCGGTAGGTCTTGGCGGCGCACGCGTAACAGGGATTGTGTCCCCGAAAGCGTCAGGGCGCGAATGATACGCGAACCCTCACTGACCGTCCATGAAAGTCAGGGTAAAATGCCGCCTTTCAAGCGCATTCCGAGTCCGGCCAGCCGCCGGACTTTTTTTGCCCCGCGTTGCCCCCACATTCAATGACGAAAGCCCTCATGACGTCCGAGCTATTGCCCGCCATCCAAATCGAAACCGGCCCGAATCCCGATGCCACGGTGATCTGGCTGCACGGCCTGGGTGACGACGGCAATGGCTGGTCGCAGGTGGTCGGCGCGCTGGGCCTGCCCCGCAGCATGGCTGTGCGCTTCCTGTTTCCGCACGCGCCGGTCATGCCGGTCACGATCAACAACGGCATGGCGATGCGCGCGTGGTACGACATCCGCGAGGCCAACCTCAATTCGCGCGCGGATTTAGCCGGCGTGCGGCAATCGCAGGCGCACGTCGAAGCGATGATCGCGCGGGAAGTGGCGCGCGGAGTGCCGGCGGGGCGGATCGTGCTGGCCGGCTTTTCGCAGGGCGGGGCGGTCGCGCTGTACGCCGGGCTGCGGCACCCGGCGCGGTTGGCGGGGATCGTCGCGCTGTCGACTTATCTGATCGATGGTCCCGCGCTCGCGACCGAGGCGGCGGCCGCGAATCGCGACATCCCGATCTTCATGGCGCACGGCACGCAGGATCCGGTCGTCGCTTTCACGTGGGCCGACATGTCGCGGCGCGCGCTGGTCGAAGGCGGCTGGAACATCGAATGGCACACCTACCCGATGGCCCACGCCGCCGTGCTCGAGGAGGTCGTCGCCTGCGGGAAATTCCTGACCGCGGTTCTCGGGGCCGATTGACGGGCGTCACTTGCCCGGCCCGCTGTCGCCTACCCGCCGGCTTTTTTTCGGCGTAACGCCGCGACGAGCCAATGCGTCGCGCAGCAGGAATTCGACCTGCGCGTTGGCGCTGCGCAGCTCCGCCTGGGCCAGCCGTTCGATCTCTGCCCACAGAGCAGGGTCGATGCGCAGCAGGAAGGCTTTCTTCTCGGCCATCGTCAACCCGGGTGCATCGGAAGGTTCACGCGGTGCTACTTCCTGTTCCGGAAATGCAGCATGAGCGTCGCCATCCAGAGTCCCATCGCGATCAGAAATGTCGCCAGTACCACGATGAACAGCGAGAAGGGCAGGCGCGGCGGCTGCGTTGCGTTGGCCTCGATGAGCAGGAAATGGATCGCCGTGATGAAGACCACCACCAACGAGCCCAGCCAGCACGCGTGCGCTGCCAGGTAGTCGAGCGTGCCTTCGCGCCGGACCGGGTCGAGCCAGTAGGTGCGGTTCGGAACGTTGATCACGTTGGGCCAGTAGCGTGGCAGAACGCCCATGGAGAGCACAAGTACGATGGGCAACAGGGAGGCGAACGCCAGCATGAATTGCAGGTAGAAGTTGCGGTTCATCCAGCCGTTGGGAACGCCGCCCACGCCGAAATGCGACGCGATCCGCACCGGAAGCTGGTCGGTAGTGGCGCCGATCAGGATCGCGCCCACGACCAGGAGCACGATGAACAGCAGGCGGGCAAACTGGGTCATGGCGATCTCCGATTCGACGCGGGCCGGACGATCAGGTGTAGAGCGTGCCGGTGTTGATGACAGGCTGCACCTCGGATTCGGCGCACAGCACCACCATCAGATTCGACACCATCGACGCGCGGCGCTCGTCGTCGAGTTCGACCACCTTCTTCGCCGACAGCTCGGTCAGCGCCATTTCCACCATGGACACGGCGCCGTGCACGATTTTCTGGCGCGCGGCAATGATCGCCTCGGCCTGTTGCCGGCGCAGCATCACCTGCGCGATTTCCGGGGCGTAGGCCAAATGCGTGAGGCGAGCCTCCTCGACCACCACGCCGGCCTGCTCGAGCCTTGCCTGCAGTTCCTTCACCAGCGCCTTGGCGACGACGTCGGCGCTTTCCAGCAGCGTCGGCTCGCGCGTCGTGTCGAGCTTTTCTTCGGCGTCGTAGGCGAACGACGAAGCCAGGTGCCGCACCGCCGATTCGCTCTGCACTTTCACGAACATCTCGTAATCGTCGACGTCGAACGCGGCCTTGGCCGAATCCTCCACATGCCACACAACGACGGCCGCGATCTCGATCGGATTGCCGCGCTTGTCGTTGACCTTGAGCTTGTCGCCGTTCAGGTTGCGCGCGCGCAGCGAGATCTTCCTGCGCGTGTAGAAGGGGATCGTGGCGCGCAGCCCCGGCATCCGCGACGTGCCCTGGTACGCGCCGAACAGCTGCAGGATGGCCGCTTCGTTGGGCTGCAGCGAATACAGGCAGGCGAGCGTCAGGACGCCCAGCAGCAGCACCAGCATGCCGACGGTGAACTGACCCCACGCCGGAAAGCCACCAGTCAGCGAGCGCCACAGCATCCACGCGCCGCCGACCATGAATGCCAGCCCCAGGACAATGGCGACAAATCCGTTGGCGGTGCTTGCGCTCCGTTCCTCGTGTGACGGACCCCGGGTGCTCATTGCGCGTTCCATGGTGACCTCCGTGTCAGGACGCCCCGGCACCGAACCCGTGCCTGCGTCATGTATCAAAATGATATCATTATGATAACGGAAGTCACGACCGCCCGTCGGCCGGGGAAACCGGGTTCCACGGACGGTGCCGTGTTCGGCTGGAGGAGGCGCAGAAAAACTGAAGCGTCGCCGGAACCGGTCCCGGCGACGCTCCAACCGCTCACTCGCTACTCGCCCTCAGGCTCGAATTTGAGCGACGCGGAATTGATGCAGTAACGCAGCCCGGTCGGCTCCGGGCCATCCGGAAAAACGTGCCCCAGGTGCGCGTCGCAAGCCGCGCACACGACTTCCGTGCGGCGCATCATCAGCGAACCGTCGGATTCTTCGCGGATGTTCTCCGCCACGACCGGCTGATAGAACGACGGCCAGCCGCTTCCGGAGTCGTATTTTGTTTCGGACTGGAACAGCGGCGCGCCGCAGCACACGCAGCGGTACAAGCCCTCGGCGTGGTTGTTCCAGTATTTGCCGGTGAACGCGTGCTCGGTGCCTTTTTCCCGCGCGATCCTGTACTGCTCGGGCGTCAGTTGTTTCTTCCACTCCGATCCGGGCTTTTGAACCTTGTCAGGCATGGGTCACTCTCCGCAGTGTCGAGGCGCGCAGGCGACGCGAAGGCGTCATCTCCAGTACGCTATAGTGGCGACTTAGTCGCAATGCCTCATTTGTCCTTACACGCGTGCCTTTAGAGACCGTTCCCGCCGAGTCGTTCCGCCGCGATGTGCGCATTATCGGCCTCGTCGGCACTGCGCACGCGTTCTCGCACTTCTTCCAGATCGCGCTGGCCCCGTTGTTTCCGCTATTGCGCGCGGAATTCGACGTGTCATGGACCCTGCTGGGCACGCTCGTCGGCGTGTTCTATGCCGCAAGCGGCGTGACGCAGTTCACGGCGGGCTTTATCGTCGATCGACTCGGCGCGCGCCCCGTGCTGCTGACGGGATTGGCGCTACTCGCCTTCGGCACGATCCTCGCGTCCCTGGCGCCCGGCGTCTACTGGCTGTTTCCTGTGGTGGCACTGATGGGCGTGGGCAACGGCGTGTTTCATCCAGCCGATTTCGCGATCCTGAACGCCAACATCGCGCCGCGGCGCCTGGGCTACGCCTACTCGACGCACGGCATCGGCGGCAATCTGGGCTACGCTCTGTCTCCGATCGTGAGCTTCTCCATTGCTTCGGTCTACGGCTGGCGCGTGGCGCTCGCCGCGATGGGCGTGATGGGCGTGATCGCACTTGGCGTGCTGGCGAGCCAGCGCCGGCTGCTGACTTCGCATCGCGCATCGGATGCGCACGCGGCCTCGCATCGCGGCGCGATGCAGCTGTTCCTGCAGCCGGCGATCGTGCTGTGCTTCTGCTACTTCGTCGCGCAGACCATGGCCGCGGTCGGCCTGCAGACATTCCTTCCGTCGGCGCTCAACGCCGGCTTCGACGTGCCGCTGGCACTGGCCACGTCGGCGGTCACCGCCTACCTGCTGGGAAGCACCGCGGGCATCGCGGCGGGCGGCTATTTCGCGACTCGCACGTCGCGCCACGACCGCATCGCCGCGGCGGGGCTCTTAGCTGGCGCCGCGCTTCTGGCGTTGGTCGCCACCGGGTGGGTGCCATTGTTGCTGCTTATTCCGCTGTTCGTGGCCGCAGGATTTGCGCTGGGAGCGACCGGCCCGTCACGCGACCTCATCGTGCGCAACGCGACGCCCAAAGGTGCGGCGGGGCGGGTGTACGGATTCGTCTATTCGGGGCTCGACCTGGGCGCGATGATTGGACCCGTCTGGTTCGGCCTCATGCTCGACAATGGCCACCCGCGCCAGATGTTCCTCGTCATCAGCATCCTGCTTGTCGTCGCGGTCGGCACCGTTCTGCAGGCACGTCGCAGCAACGTCCTCGCCCAATCTACTTAGGAGTTACCCATGGATCTCGGCATCGCGGGCCGCCGTGCGCTGGTGTGCGCCGCCAGCAAGGGCTTGGGGCGAGGCTGCGCCGAAGCGCTGGCGCGCGAAGGTGTCGACGTGACCATTCTCGCGCGTACCGAAGCGACCGTGCGAAGCACGGCGGAGGAAATCGCCGCGCTGGCCGGCCGCAAGGTGGCGTGGTTGGCATGCGACATCACGACGGTGGAAGGACGGACGGCCGCGCTGGCCGCCTGCCCGCAACCGGACATCCTGGTCAACAACGCCGGCGGACCGCCACCGGGCGATTTCCGCGACTGGGATCGCGATGCGTGGCTGCGCGCGATCGATGCCAACATGCTCACGCCGATCGAGCTCATCAAGGCCACCGTCGACGGCATGATCGGGCGCAAGTTCGGCCGCATCGTGAACATCACGTCCGCTGCCGTGAAAGCGCCGATCGACGTGCTCGGACTATCGAACGGCGCGCGCAGCGGCTTGACGGGATTCGTCGCCGGCCTGGCGCGCAAAGTCGCCGGCCACAATGTCACCGTCAACAACCTGCTGCCCGGTTATTTCGATACCGACCGCCTGCGCGGCACAATGACAGCGCGCGCAAAAAATACGGGCAAGACGATCGACGACGCGATGATGCAGGCGAAGTCGGGCATCCCGGCCGGGCGCTTCGGCAGCGCCGCCGAATTCGGCGCCGTGTGCGCGTTCCTGTGCAGCGAGCAAGCCGGCTATGTCGTCGGGCAAAACCTGCTGCTCGATGGTGGCGCGTATCCGGGGACCTTCTGAACATGGCCATTGAACTTCACGCTTTCGACACGCCGAACGGGCGCAAGATCAGCGTTGCGCTGGAGGAAATGGCGCTTCCGTACACCGTCAAGGTCGTCGACATTCGCAAGGGGCAGCAGTTCAAGCCGGAATTCCTGCAGATCAGCCCAAGCGGAAAGATCCCGGCGATCGTCGACCCGGCGGGCCCCAGCGGAAAGCCCGTCAGCGTTTTCGAATCGGGCGCGATCCTTCTGTACCTGGGCGAGAAGTCCGGCCAGTTCTTGCCGCGCGACCTCGAGGCGCGCATTCCGGTATTGGAATGGCTGATGTTCCAGATGGGAAATTTCGGACCGATGCCGGGACAGGTCCACCACTTCGCGGCGGTCGAGGATGAAAATGACCGTCGTTACGGACTGGAGCGTTATTCGAAGGAAACCCGGCGCCTGTACGCGGTCATGGACGGCAGGCTGGCGAAGCAGGAGTTCTTCGCGAACGAACTCTCGGTCGCGGATTTCGCCATTCTGGGATGGGCGTGGCGGCATCCCCGGCACAAGGTCGATCTCGCCGAATATCCGCACGTGCGCCGATGGTACGAAATGATGATGGCACGCCCCGGCGTCCGGCGCGGCTTCGACGTGAAACTGAGCTGATTCGAGGAGGCGGTCGGCCGTCGTCCGCTTCGGCGACAGTCGGCCGCGCTCCTACGCGCATATCAGCGCAACGCTGATGCCGCAACTTAAGCCCTGGTGCGAAAATGTAAGCCCCCGCAGGGTGATGCCGGGGCTGCATAAAATTTCCCGGCAACCGCACGGCCTGGAGGGTCGCTGGCTGTTTATCGCAGTCGTGGTGAACGATTTGAGGTCGTCCTGTGGCGTATGAACTCAACGCTGCCGCGGCTGCACAGAAAAACAGAAAAAAGCGGTAACGCCGGCGCCTGTCAGAGCCGCGACCCACGGCCATCAGCCCCAACGATGGGCAACCAAAAGGAGATGAGAGCATGAAGCGAACAACGACGATGCTGAGTGCGTTTGCAGTGGCCATGGCCTTCGCCCTGCCGGGTTGGGCGCAAGTCAAAGAACTCCCGAAACAGACCGTCACCGTTACCGGCACCGTGGAGACGATCGATCAGAGCAGACGCGCCGTGAACATCAAGACGGCCGATGGCAAGTTCGTCGCCCTCGACGTGCCCGCGAGCGCCAAGCGCTTCGACGAGCTCAAGGTAGGGGACAAGGTGGGAGTGACATACAACAACAACGTCTTGGTGCGCCTGAAGCCGGCGGGAGAGGCGGCGGTCAATACCTCCGATACGGCCTCCACTATGGGGAAGGAAGCGCGGCCGGGCGGCACGGCGCTGACTCAGCGGACGATGACGGCAACGGTTGCCGAAATCGATAAAGGGGCCTCGTCGATGACCTTTGTCGGGCCGAACGGGTGGAAATATAGCCGGCGGGTTGTCGATCCGATGGCGTTCGACCAAGTAAAGGTGGGCGACCGGGTCGACATCACCTGGAGCACCGAAGTCAACTTCGCGGTGCAGTAACCCCTCGGACGAGCGCGCGGCTGCTGGCGAGAGACGACCTAGCAGGGCGACCACCGCATATAGGGAAAGGGCTCCCTGAGTCGCGCGCGCTCGCCATCGAGTTCGGCCAGCCGAGATAGCAAGCGTCAGCGAGAACGAGTCGGCTGCCGCAACTCGTGCCGGGCGGCTTCCGGATCAACGCCGGGGCAATTCGATGGACGGCGCCATCGGCGCGATGCGTCGCGGCCCGTGGACTTTCGGTGCGCGCGCTTTTTGCGGATGTGGGCGGGCAACGCCGGGAAGCCATCCCACCCCACCGTAATCGTATGCCGGCAAGCCGTAATCGGGTCGATAGTCGTCAGCCGTGTACCGGGCCGCTGTGTCTCTTTGACGCTGTTGATCCGCAATGCGCTGCGCCGTGCTTTGGTCAAGCCGGTCGCGCTCGCGTTGGAGCCGTGCCACAGCCGCCGGATCCGCTTCTCCGGCGCGGATGTCGAGTTGCTCTCCATTCCTGCAGGGTACGTCGGTGTACGCCACGCGCAGATTCGCGTCGGTACATTTATAGATCGGCTCGGTCGCTGCCAAGCCACTCAATGGCATGAGCGAAGCGAGACCTATCAATACGAAGAAGTTACGCGCTGGCATCGTTCCAACCTTTGCGGCGCTCAGAGTAGAGGCCAGGACAGTGAACAGACTCCATGGGGCATTCATTCCTGGAGCTACACTCTACGCCAACTGAAGCTGGTGCGAAGTGTGCGGATCGTTCCGCATCATCTTTGGTTCGTGGGCGCCTCACTCGCCGAATTTCGTCTTCAGCTGCTCGGAGAATCTGGCGAGATTGATGATCACGCGTTCGTGGGTGCCTTGGCCGATCACCTCGGCGCCGTCCGTCGCGCGGATCGTGAACTCGATGCGTCGCCCGTCGATCTTGGTGACCTCCGCTTCTCCGGTCACGCGTCTGCCCGCCGGAGTCGCGGACATATGCCGCACGTCGACGCGTGTGCCGAGCGCTGTTTCACCGGCATCGAGGTAGGGTTTCATCGCATTGAGCGCTGCGTTCTCCATCACCATGATCATGACGGGCGTCGCCAGTATCGGAGGCAACATCGCATCCTTGAATCGGCTGGCGAGGTGTTCGGGCAGGACGACGAGGCTGAACGAACCTTTGGTTCCAAGCGGCATCCCTTGCATGGCACTCCCTCGGCGTGATCCACCCGCAGGCTACGACGGTCGCAGGTCATCTGTGCTTCGTCAAGCCGCCCGAAGCCGGATATCATCAAATGGGAGGCAGGCAGGACGTCGCCGCTTTCCCTTCGCCCCATGGCCAATTTTCTTCCACTGAAGCACCACATGTTCTACTGCCTCGACCGCTTCATTGGGCAGTACGGGATGCACGGGCCGTTCCTGGAGATCGGCTGCGGGCGCGGCGACGTCAGCGCGCACCTGGCGCAGAAGGGCTGGCAGGGAATAGCGATCGACTTTTCCGACGCGGCGGTCGCGGAAGCCGCGTCGCGCCTCGCCGCATTCCCGCGGATCACGGTCAGGAAACAGGCGCTTGCCGACGTGCAGGGCGCATTCGACTGCATCATCATGTGGGACGTGCTCGAGCACATCGACGACGACCGCGGCGCGCTGCGCACGGTCGAGCGATTGCTGCGTCCCGGCGGACAACTGCTGCTCGCGGTGCCGAGCAATCCGCGCGAATGGCGGTGGGACGATGATTTCTACGGACATTTCCGTCGCTACACCGTGGCGGACATGACGCAGAAGCTGACGCAGGCAGGCTTCGAGGCACGCGCCTTCTGGGACTTCACGTTTCCGTGGTTCTGGCTGATGCGCCGCATGTATACGCGGGTCAAAGCCGCACCGCCGGCCGCGACCGACAAGGACGCGTCGACCAAGGCCAGCGCAACGGTCAACGCCTGGGACGTGCCGTTGCTGTCGAAGCTGCTCGACCGAACCGCGATCCTTTGGTATCCATTGCACCGGCTGCAGTTCCGGCTCTTCCGCAATGCCACGCAACGCGGCCACGAGTTCTTCGTGCTGGCGCGCAAGCCGGCCTAGCGGGTGGCCAGGTCCTTCCACTCGTCCTTGCGCACGCGCGCGACGACGCGAAAGCCCTCCGCTCCGCGTGGCTCGATCACCGCGGCTTCGCCCTCGGCCAGGTAGGCGCCGCCGACCACCGCACGAAATGGGTTGCCGTGACTCGCGATGGCGACGTTGGCGCCGTGGGGAACGGCCGTGGCGAGGAGTTCGCGCAACGGCGCGTAGTACGCTGGAGAATCCGGCTGTGCCGATCCACCGCGCACCGCAGGCGTGGCCGTGGCGCGGCCGAAAACTAGGCGCGCGGTCTCCATGGTGCGGCAGAACGGGCTGGCAAGAACCTCGCCGATGGGGATGCCCAGTGCGCGAATCTCGGCGCCGATGGCACGCGCCTCGGCGCGGCCGGCATCGGTGAGGTTGCGTTGCGTCGCGCAGTCCTCGTAGCCGGTCATGCGCTCGTCGTTCTGGCCGAAGTCGGTCGACGTATGGCGGAAGTACAGAATGAAACCTCCTGCACGCAGCGCGCTCAGCAATGCACGGCCCTGCAGTTGGGCTCCCGGCGCCGGCGCGCTGACCGCCTGCGCGAGGACGAGGTCAGCCGGGCCAGCCATCGCCGCAATCAGCGCGAGGAGCACGGTGACACCGGTGCGGCGAAGCAAATTCATGGCTCGTCAGCGAAACACCCAGAGGCGGTACACGAGATAGTTGCCGAACGTCATCAGCACCGTCGTCGCCACCTGCGCTGGCCACAGCGAAAGACCCAGCTTCAGGAAGGACGCCAAGAGCAGCGTATTGACGACAAGCTGCAAGCCTATCGCAACGACGAACCGGGTGCCAGCCACCGTCATCCCGCGCGATGGCGCGAACACTCTCCAATAGGACAGCGCGAACTTGGTCAGCGCCCCGGCGCCGAATCCGAGAGCGCTGGCCGGAACGCCCGGCACACCGGCCTGCACGAACAGGTACATCACCGAGTAGTGCGCGACGACCGAGATTGCGCCGGTGGCGACGTGCAGCGAAAAGCTGTGAATCCAATGCAGGATTCCGTGGCCCTGCGGGCGGCGGAGGAAGCGGTGGACCGGCATGCGTGCGCGAAAGAGCAGTGGGGGACGACGCGTCAGGCCGTCGGGCGCGCTTGCAACTCGAACAGGCGGTGGCGGTACAACCCGGTGCGCGCCAGAAACGCGAGCAGCGTGGTGCCGACGACGCCGATGCCGTAGCGCACCGAGCGTCGGAACCCGATCGAACTGGCCTCGGCAAAGTAGCGGGTGGGCACGGAAACTTCGCCGATTCCATAGCGACCGACGATCGCCTGCGCCAGTATCTGATTGTCGAACACGAAGTCGTCGGAGTTGCGCTGCCACGGCAGCGCATCGAGCAGCGACCGCGAATATGCGCGGTATCCGGTATGGTATTCGGACAAGTGCGCGCCCAGCATCACGTTCTCGAACAGTGTGAGCAGCCGGTTGGCCAGGAACTTCCAAAGTGGCATGCCGCCGCGCAGCGCGCCGCTGCCCAGGATGCGCGAGCCCAGCACCATGTCGTAGATGCCGGACGCCACCATGCCGGCCATCGCGGTCACCAGCCGCGGGTCGTACTGGTAATCCGGATGGACCATCACGACGATGTCGGCGGAACGCGCCATGGCTTCCCGGTAGCAGGTCTTCTGGTTGGCGCCGTAGCCCATGTTGTGCGGGTGCAGGATCACGTCGAGCCCGAGCGCGCGCGCGACCGCCACCGTGTCGTCATCACTGGCGTCGTCGACGACGACCACCTGGTCGACGATGTCGTGCGGCAGGTCGCGCCACGTGGCCTCCAGTGTGCGTCCCGCTTTATAGGCGGGCATGACCACGATGATGCGTTTACCGAGGAGCATGAGGCGCCGGAGTATCGCGATGCGAAACGGGAAACACGATGATATGTGAATCCTCGTACTGCGGCGGGCCGAATCGCTCGCGCAAAACGTTTTCGCATAGGGCGGTATCCGTGCCGATCGACTCGATGTGTCCGGCGACATTCAGACGGTACGGCTTTTGCCACACGACGTAGTCGATGGCCTTGGTCGCCAGGTCCGAGGCGTCGGCCAGGTGAACGGCATTGGCGAACCGGAATCGAGAGTCGCGTGGAAGCTCTCCACTTCGCCGGGGGACGCACAGCCCGGTGAGATAGCCTGGGAGCACCGTCTGCCTGCCCAGTCGCTCCCAGCGCGGCGCGTCCCAGTCGTAGCTCTCGAAATAGAACGGCGCGGCCGCGATACGCACGCTCTGCGGCGGTCGACTTGCCAGACTCGCCCAGAACGGGGACAGCGGTATCGCCGCGAATTGCGGAACATAGGGATTCTTGTCGGGCCTGAAGTCGATGTAGTTCACGAGGTGCTGCGTCTGTGAATTCGGGCGTCGCAGCAGCGGGGCGAGCGGTGAGTCGAGAAGGAGCAGCGCGACTGGCAGAACCCCTACGGCAAGCGCCAACGCGTGGCGCGAATGCGTTGGCGGGACCGCGATCTGCGTGGCGACCCGCCAGGTTCCAGCCGCGACGGCGAGCAGCAGCAGCGGGACGAACGGCAGCAGGTAGCGCGAAATGGTCACGGGCAGATGGCTCCACATGGGGCCGGACGCCGCCACGAGCGCGAACGTGAGAATCAACCCCAGCACGCCCGTCCGCGACGCGGGCACGGCGCGCCACACAGCGCCGGCGCCAAGCACGGCGAGCGTCATGCAGGCGATGACCACCGACGTGGCGGGCGTGCCAACCCATGCATACCAGACGCCCGCCAGTGTCTGCGCGTCTGGGATATCGAGGCCACCTTTGGATGCGAGCGCCATCGGGTGCGTGAGCAGCGGCGGCAGCACGACTGCGGCGGCGAGCGCGCCGGTCGCGGCCGTCAATGTCAGCCAGCGCAGCGATGCGCGGCGGCGTGCGTCGCGGCGCACGCGACGCAGCGCGAAGAGTCCCCACAGCAGCGGCGCCGCGACGAACGGCCCGATCACCGGATGCAACCACGTCGCCAGCGCCGCGCACACGGCATAGGTCGCGCCGGCCAGTAGCCCACCCCGTTCGCTAGCGGCATAACGCTGGTAGGCGCCGTGGGCCACCCAGCCCAGCAACAGCGTGATCGCGTACGGCCGCGCCATCCGCGTGAAGATCACCAGCAGCGGCGAAACGGCGATCAGCAGCGCAAACAGCGACGCCACCGGCCACCCGAGCCTGGGCGCGACGTACAGCGGGAGCACGACGAGCGTGGCCAGGCCGCAGGCGATCATCGGCCAGCGCAGCGTCAGTTCGGACACGCCCCACACCTGCGCCTGATACCAGTCGAGGATGCCGAGCGGAATGCTGTAGTCGGCGTAACCGAAGTCGAAAAACATCTCGCGCGGCGTACGCTCAATGATCTGGTGGACCGCGTGCCACTCATCGTCGATCAGCACCTGCATGGCGATCTGGTCGAGGCGCAACCAGGCGCCGACGAGCACTGCCGCGCCCAGGGCGACGAACCAGAAACGGCGAGGGACGGGTCGCGGCTGGGGCGCGCCGGTCACACGGCGCTCGCCGCGGCCAACTCCGTGGCGCGCTCGAGCGCGGCATCGACGTCGAACGCGATGTCGCCGTCGGGTTCCGGCCGCCCCGTGGCGCGCACCGCGAGGAAGTCGTGGATGCGCCTGTCCATCAGATGCGATGTCTCGACCTTGCCCAGCGCGTTGTAGATCGACTCGACACGGCCGGGAAACTTCTTCTCCCAGTCGCGCAACATGAGGCCGACCTGTTTGCGCTGCAGGTTCTCCTGCGAGCCGCATAGCGTGCAGGGAATGAGCGGGAACGCCATCACCGCGGCAAATCGCGCCAGGTCTCGCTCGCGCACGTAGGCCAGTGGGCGGATGACGACGTGCTTGCCGTTGTCGGAGACGAGCTTAGGCGGCATCGTCTTCAGCTTGCCGCCGAAAAACAGGTTGAGGAAAAACGTCGCAAGCAGGTCGTCGCGATGGTGCCCGAGCGCGATCTTGGTAGCGCCCAGCTCGCCGGCGACGCGGTAGAGCACGCCGCGGCGCAGGCGCGAACACAGTGAGCACATCGTCGCGCCCTCGGGAACAAGGCGTTTGACCACGCTGTATGTGTCCTGCTCGGCGATGCGAAAGGGAATGCCCCGCTCGGTCAGGTAACGCGGCAGCACATCGGCAGGAAATCCGGGCTGTTTCTGGTCCAGGTTGACGGCGATGATGTCGAACGCGACGGGTGACTTGGCATGCAGTCCGCGCAGGATCTCGAGCATGCCGTAGCTGTCCTTGCCGCCGGACAGGCAGACCATGACGCGGTCGCCTTCCTCGATCATTCCGTAATCGGCAATGGCCTGGCCGACCTGGCGGCGCAATCTGCGCTTCAGCTTGTTGGTTTCAAATTCGGCCTTGCGCGGATCGCGCGGGCCGGAACCTTCGCTGGCGACAGGGCCGGCGATCGGAACGGGAATGGCAATGGCGCGCTGTTCATCCATGGACGCCATTTTACCCGTGCGCGCCTTATGCCGTTCGAACCTTCAGTCGCGTTGAAACTTGACCTCGACGTCAGCTTCGGACGACTGTCCCGCGGCATTGGGCTCGAACTGCCAGCGCAACAGTGCACGCCGCGCCGCACGATCGAAGACCTTCGACGGCTGTGAGGCGAGGATGTCGACGGCGGTGACGTTGCCGCGGGCATCGACATGAATGCGCGCATTGACTTGGCCACCACGCAAGCCGTCGGCAATCGCCTCCTTCGGAAAATCCGGCGGCTCTCGTGAAATTGCCTTCAGGCCGGCAGGGGCCGCGGGACGGGCGGCGGCCGTCGACGGCGCAGCGGCGGCGAGTTGCACCGGCGCTTCCCGATCCCGGGCTGGGGGCGGCGCGGGCGGTGGATTGGCGGCAACCGGCGGCGGTGCGGCCACTGTCGGTGATGCGCCTGGCGGGCTGGCAACCACAGCAACCGCGGGTGGCGTGGCGACCGAAGATGCGGAGGCAAGCGGGGGCGCTGCGACCGTAGCTGCCGGCGGTTCGGCGACCGGCACGGCCACCGGCAGCGGCTTCGCCGCTGACGCGACAACCGAGTCCGAGCGAATCGCTTTGACCTGGTCGTTCATGACCGGCGCGGCCGTGGGTTTTTGCGGCATCGCGGCCGGGGTGAGTACCTGGCTCGGCGCCGGGCGTACGTCGGGAGGCGGAACATTGCGCGTGCCGCGAGTGATGGGCGAAGGCTGAGTCGCGGCGGGAGCGGTCTCCGCCGCCAGGACCGTTGGTGCTGGCGCAGGCAGCGTCGTCGGTTTTTGCTCTGACGCTGGCGCGGGGAGTGTGGCGATTTTCGCGCCGACGCTTGTTGGCGTCGACTCGCCGGAACGCGTGCCGTACCAGATGCCCACTGCCAGCGCGAACGCGGCCGCACCCGCTGCCAAGGGGACCATCGGGAATCGCCGTGTGCCCGGGCCGATGACGACGGGTGCCATCGAGACGGCAACCTGCGCGGGGCGAGGGGCCGTCGGCGCAGGAGGCGGGTCCATCACCGCCGGTCCCTGCAGCACGATCAGGCGCAACTCGGCCAGGCGCGTGAGGTCGCGCGCGAGCTTCTCGGGTTCAAGGTGGTGGCGTTGCGCCAGCTCGTCGACGGCGACCGGATCTTGCAGCAACGCCAGGACGCGGCGCTGCCCAAGTGACAATCCCTGGCTGGCAGTCGCAAGCTCGGCTTCTCCGTCGGCGGTCCGGGCGCAGAGGGTGGAAGGATCCAAGGCCATTGTTTTTATTGCTTAAAATGTATTCCCGGGCGAGCGAAACGGCGGCGGATGGTAGCATGCCGGCGCACGGCGCGAGCCCTTGGACGCCGTGTGCGCGGAGGGTACGCAAGAGCGATGCCACCCGCCGCAAAAACGGCCGGAAACTCCAACTAAACCAGCAGGAAGCGATGATCCCTCGTATTTCCAGTCATTTCGATGGCGGCGCCATCACCGTAATCGACACGACGCAGCTGGACGACCTCCGTGTCGAACTGCGCGCGGATTCGCATGCCGACATCAAGCAATGGTTCTACTTTCGCCTGCAGGGCGCCGGCGGGCGCAGCGCCAGGATTCGCATCACCAATGCCGGTCGAGCGACGTATGCCGACGGGTGGCCCGGCTATGCCGCCGTCGCTTCCTACGATCGCGTGTCCTGGTTCCGGGTGCCGACCCGTTTCGACGGCGCCGAGCTGGTGATCGAGCATGCGCCGCTGCATGACAGCGTCTATTACGCGTACTTCGAGCCGTATTCGTGGGAACGCCACCTGGCGCTGCTCGGGCGCGCCGATGCGTCGCCCTGCGCACGCGTAGGCGACCTGGGTACTACGGCGGAAGGGCGCGACCTCAACGTTGTGACCGTCGGCTCTCCGGGCGAGGGCAAGAAGTCGCTGTGGGTGATTGCCCGTCAGCATCCGGGCGAGACCATGGCCGAATGGTTCGTCGAAGGGATGCTCGACCGGCTGCTCGACGCCAGCGATCCCGTGGCGCGTGCGCTGATGGCGCGCGCGACATTGCACATCGTTCCCAATATGAATCCGGATGGCAGCGCGCGCGGCAATCTGCGCACCAACGCGACGGGCGCAAACCTCAACCGGGAATGGATGGCGCCTTCGCTCGAACGCAGCCCGGAAGTGTTTCACGTTCGCGCGGCGATGCAGGCGACCGGCATCGACGGATTTCTCGACGTTCACGGCGACGAGGGGTTGCCCTACGTGTTCACGGATGGCAACGAGCGACTGGCAAACTATTCGCCGCGCATGGCCGCGTTGGAGCAGGGCTTCAAGGCGGCGCTGCAGTTCGCCAATCCCGACTTCCAGACAATTCACGGGTATCCGTCGGACAAGGAGACCAAGGTCAATCTCACGATTGCTTCGAAGTGGGTGGGACACACCTTCGGCGGGTTGGCGCTGACGCTCGAAATGCCGTTCAAGGACAACGCCGAGCGGCCGGACCCGGTGCATGGCTGGAACGGCGCGCGCTCGCGGCGCCTGGGGGCCGACGCGCTGGTCGCGCTCCACGCATTGCTGCCGTCGTTGTGAATCACCGCACGCACCTTTCTTGTCCCGGCGCCCGCGTCGGTCCGGGTGCTGCATCGTAAACTTCGCTTTCGCGCCGTTCGGGGGAATTGCCGTGCAGACGATCCTGATTGCCAATCCCAAAGGGGGCAGCGGCAAGTCGACGCTGGCTACCAACATCGCCGGCTGGCTGGCGGGCAAGCGCCAGCGCGTCGCGCTGGGCGACAGCGATCCACAGCGGTCAGCGAGCGACTGGCTGGCGCGGCGCCCGGCGCTGTTTCCGCCGATCGCCGGCTTCACGGGCGAACCCAGAAAGAAGGACTTGAAGGACATCGCGCCCGCATGGCTCGTCGTCGACAGTCCTGCGGGTCTGCATGGCGAAGCACTGCGCGACGCCGTGCGTCATGCCGACCTCGTGCTGGTTCCGGTGTCGCCGTCGACGTTCGACATGGGTGCGACGCAGCGATTCCTGGAGACCGTTGCCGAGCTTAAACCGGTCAGGGAGCGTACGACGGCCGTTGGGATCGTGGGCATGCGCGTCGACGCACGTACGCGTTCCGCCGCCGAGCTCGACGAGTTTCTTGCGGGCGTCGATTTCCCGGTCATCACGCACCTGCGCGACACGCAGGTCTACGTCTATTGCGCGCGCGATGGGTTGTCGGTGTTCGATCTACCACGCTCGCGCGGCGAGCAGGACTGGGAGCAGTGGAAACCGCTGACGCGCTGGATCGCGCGCCACGCGCCGGTACGCGCAAGCTAAGCCGCGCCAAAGGAAAACGGCCGGGCACCTCGCGGTGTTCCGGCCGTCGCCGTCGATGTCGAGACGCTTTCTTTGCTGACTACTTCTTAGGTGCTTCGGCAGGCTTGGCAGCTTCCTTGGCAGCTTCCACGGCCTTGTCGGCGGCATCCTTGCTCGCATCGGCCGACTTGCCGGCCGCTTCCGCCGACTTGGCGGCAGCGTCCACAGACGCGGCCTTGGCGGCCTCGGCGGACTTCGCTGCGGCGTCCCTGGCCGCAGCGGCAGCCTGGTCAGCAGACGCCTTCGCGGCGGCAGCATCTTCTTTGGCCTTGTCGCCGCACGCACTTAGCGTGAACGCGAGTACCAACGCCGCAAGCGCGGCGAACAGCTTCTTGTACATGGATCCCTCCGGGTCGAATGTGGGTGGCGGCGGGCCTTCGTAACCGCACCCGTCGAACGGCAAGTTTAGCGCAACTGATCGGACGCTGTCCCGAGCAGCGCACGGAATAAGTGCATTCGTCGCCGGCGGCGTATCCGGAATGCGACGGTCGCGAAACGCCATGCCAGCGGCTTGGGCGGAGCGCCGTCAAGGGAAGCTCCGCGTCATGCGCGCGCGCCGTCGTTCCTGGAGCGCCAACATGAGTCCGCTGGCGACGATGATGGCCATGCCGATGGCCGACCACCGGTCGGGTAGCTGGCCGAAGATGAGGTAGCCGAACAACGTCGCCCAGATCATCTGCAGGTAAGTGAACGGCGTGAGCAGCGATGCCGGCGCGATCAGAAAGGCGGTGATGAGTAGCCAGTGCGCGATTCCGGCGAACAATCCCAGCAACAGCAGCAGCCCGCCCTCGCGCCAGGACAGCGCTGCGCCTTCGAAGCCCCACGGCAGCGCCAGCGTGAGGCCGACCGCGCCGACAAGCGCGCTGTAGAAAAGCGTCGTGTGCGCGCTGTCGCCGGGCAACTTGCGGGTCAGCAGTTGATAGAACGCGTTGAATATGGCGGTTCCGATCAGCAGCAGGACGGCCGGGTGCAGCACGGACGACCCGGGCCGTAGCAGCACGAGGATGCCGGCGAAGCCCGTAAGCGAAGCGATCCAGCGCGCGCGCGTCGGCCTCTCGCCCAGCACGGGCTGTGAAAACACGACGATGAAGATCGGGGCCAGGAATGTGATGGCCGAGGCTTCGGCGAGCGGCAAGTAGCGCAATGCCGCGAAGAAGCAGAGCGTCGCGGCCAGCAGGAACACGGAACGGACCAGTTGCATGCGGGGGTTGTGCGTGCGCCAGAAGCCTGGGCCGGTCCGATGCCAGACGAACGGCGTAACCACCAGCATCTGCCCGACGTAACGCGCCCACACGACCAGGAAAAGCGAGTGGTCGCGAACCAGGTACTTCGCTGTTGTGTCGAGGGCGGTCAGGCACAGGCCGCCCAGCAGAAAGAGCGGCAGCGCGTGGCGAAGCGGATGGTGCGTGTGATGCACTGGAAGCGTTCCCCAAATGCAACGGGCCGGCACCGTTAAGGCACCGGCCCGCGCATGAAGTGCTGATTAAGTTCAGGCGGCTTTTACCAGATCCCTCAGCACGAACGGCAGGATGCCGCCGCCATTGTAGTAGTCGACCTCGATCGGCGTGTCGATGCGGCACAGCACGCTGACTGTCTGCTGCGTGCCGTCGCTGCGGGTGATGACCAGTGTGAGGTCCTGTTGCGGCTTCACGTCCTTCGGCACCACGATATCGACTATCTCGTCGCCCTTGATTCCCAGCGATTGCGCGGTATCTGTGCCCTTGAACTGCAACGGCAGCACGCCCATGCCGACCAGGTTGGACCGATGGATGCGCTCAAAGCTCTTCGCGACGACCGCCTTGACACCGAGCAGTTGCGTGCCCTTGGCGGCCCAGTCGCGCGAGCTGCCGGTGCCGTACTCCTCGCCGCCGAAAACCACGGTCGGAGTGCCCTGCGCGACGTACTTCATCGCAGCGTCGTAGATGAACATCTTTTCGTTGCCCGGCTGGAACAGCGTCACGCCGCCTTCTTCACGCGTGCCGTCGGCGCGCGGCGGCACCATCAGGTTCTTGATGCGGACATTGGCGAACGTGCCGCGCATCATGATCTCGTGATTGCCGCGGCGCGAGCCGTAGCTGTTGAAGTCGGCCTTGGCGACGTTGTTGGCCAGCAGCCATTTGCCCGCCGGTGAATCGGCCTTGATGGCGCCTGCCGGGGAAATGTGGTCGGTGGTGATGGAATCGCCAAACAACCCCAGGATGCGCGCGCCCTTGATGTCGGTGGTCGGCGCGGCCTTCATCTGGAAGCCATCGAAGAAGGGCGGCTTGGCGATGTACGTCGATGCCGGCCAGCCGTACACCTGACCCGTCGCGCCACTGATCGTGCCCCACAGCGGGTTGGCGGTGGCGAGGTTGCCGTACAGCTTGCGAAACGTCGCCGGTTCGCGCGCGAACGGCAATACCGCGGCAATCTCGTGCGACGTCGGCCAGATGTCCTTGAGGAATACCGGCGTGCCGTCCTTGCCGATGCCCAGTGGTTCGGTCGTGAGATCGCGCAGCACGGTGCCGGCAATCGCGTAGGCAACCACCAAGGGCGGCGAGGCCAGGAAATTAGCCTTGAGGTTGGGATGGATGCGCGCCTCGAAATTGCGGTTTCCGGACAGCACCGCGGCGCAGATCAAGTCGTTGCTCACGATCGCGTCATTGAATTCGGGTGCGAGATCACCGGCGTTGCCAATGCACGTCGTGCAGCCGTAGGCGGCCACGCCGAAGCCCAGTTGCTCCAGACAGGGCAACAGGCCGGCCTTGGTCAGGTAATCGGTCACCACGCGTGAGCCCGGCGCGAGCGAAGTCTTGATGTGGCGCTTTACGGTCAGGCCGCGCTCGACGGCCTTCTTGGCCAGCAGTCCAGCCGCAAGCAGGACGCCCGGATTCGACGTGTTGGTGCACGACGTGATGGCGGCGATCAGTACGTCGCCGTTGCCGATCGCGATGTGTTTTCCATCCATGCCTGCAACGTGATCGGGCGTGGGACGGTTGTCGACCATCTCCACCAGGTCGCGTGGCTGCCCGTTGCCGGGCACCTGCATCGAGGCATCGCTGATGGCGCCCACGCCGTCGGCTGCGCGCGCGGTGACGATGCGCTTGGTGAGATCGGCGGCGTTCTTGGCGAAGCCGTTCTCGCCGATCGGCTTGCTGAAGAGTTCGGTGAACTTGCCTTTGAGATTACCGAGCTCGATGCGGTCTTGCGGGCGCTTCGGTCCAGCGACCGAAGGCTTGATGGTCGTCAGGTCAAGCGTCACGACGCTGGTGTAATCGATCTCCCCCGTGCGCGGTACGCCGAACAGTCCCTGCGCCTTGAAATAGGCAGTGAACGCGTCGACCTCGGCTTGCGTGCGGCCGGTGGCGACCAGGTAATCGACGGTCGCCTCGTCGACAGGGAAGAAGCCCATCGTCGCGCCGTATTCCGGCGCCATGTTGGCGATCGTCGCGCGGTCCGGCACCGCGAGCGACGCGGTACCTTCGCCGAAGAACTCGACGAACTTGCCGACGACCTTTGCCTGGCGCATGAGTTCGGTGACCGTGAGCACGAGGTCCGTCGCGGTGATGCCCTCGTTCAGCTTGCCCTTCAACTCGACGCCGACCACGTCGGGCGTCAGGAAATAGACGGGCTGGCCCAGCATTCCGGCCTCGGCCTCGATGCCGCCTACGCCCCAGCCGACGACGCCGATGCCGTTGATCATCGTCGTGTGGCTGTCGGTGCCTACCAGCGTGTCCGGGTAGTAGACGCCATCCCTGGCGTGCACGCCGCGGGCAAGGTATTCGAGGTTGACCTGGTGCACGATGCCAATGCCCGGCGGCACGACGCCGAAGGTGTCGAACGCCTGCATCCCCCATTTCATGAATTCGTAGCGCTCGTTGTTGCGCTCGAATTCGAGTTTCATGTTGAGGTCGAGCGCTTGTTTGGTTCCGTAGTGATCGATCATCACCGAATGGTCGACGACCAGGTCGACCGGCACCAGCGGCTCGATGACTTTCGGATTCTTGCCCATGTCCTTGGCGACGTTGCGCATCGCGGCCAGGTCGGCCAGCAGCGGCACGCCGGTGAAGTCCTGCAGCACGACGCGCGCGACGACGAAGGGGATCTCGTCCGTGCGTGCGCCCTTGGGCGCCCAGTTGGCGAGCTGGCGCACGTGCTCCTCGGTGACCTTCTTGCCGTCGCAGTTGCGCAATACCGATTCCAGAACGATGCGGATGGAAACCGGCAGGCGAGAGACTTTGCCGACGCCGGCGGTCTCCAGCGCGCGCAGCGAGTAGTACTTGCCGGTGCCTTGCCCAGGGTTGAATTCCTGCAGCGACGAGAACAGGTTATGGCTCATTGCTTGACCCTTTGCGTTACTTCACGTTGGAGGGGGGAGGGGCCGGCGGCATGGCATGCGGGAGGTTCGCCATCGACTTCAAGTTGAATTTCTGGCCCGTGGCGGTGACAACATCGCCGGGTTCCAGCCCGTCGCGGCACGGTCCGACATTCCTGCCTTCGATCGTCGTCGTCGATTCCTTCATGCCCATGAACGGCGGGTCATAGGTCGCGCTGACCACAGTCTTGTAGGCAGAATCGCCGGCAACCGTCATGACCGAGTGCGATGTCATTGTGCCGGGACCAATCTTGCACACCGAATCGCCGATGTATTTTCCGCCGTCGCGGCGAATCTCGGCCTTGGAACACATTTCGCGCCGCATGCCTTCGCCGATGTTCATCATCTGCTTCTGCACCGAGTCGTCCGTGCACATGGTGATCTTGTTTTGCGGCGCGCCCGGAGTCCCGGATGACACCGTCGTCGTCTCCCATTGGCCGGGCTTGAGCTTCGGGAAATCCTGCGCCGACGCCTGCGATACGCTCACGGCAAGGCCCAGCGGGACGGTGACGGCGAGGATAAAGGCAACGCGGTGCATGGAGGATCCGATCGGCGGGCCGGGACTTTAGATGACCATCATGTCGACGAAATCGTGCACCGGCAGCGCGGACAGCTTGTTCGCGTCGAGCGCAGCGGCAAGGATGGTCGCGCGCTGCTTTTCCGGAAAGCGGCGCGCCAGGTTGGTACGGAATTTCTCGATCAGCACGGGGATGCCTTCCTTGCGCCGGCGCCGGTGGCCGATCGGGTATTCGACGACGATTTCCTTCGTCTTGGTGCCGTCCTTGAACTTCACGGTGATCGCGTTGGCGATCGAGCGCTTGTCGGGATCGTGATAGTCCTTCGAGAACTGCTTGTCCTCGACGCAAACCATCTTGTCGCGCAGCGCGTCGATGCGAGAATCGCGCGCAATGCTGTCCTCGTAGTCGCCGGCCGTCAGGCGGCCGTGGATCAGCGGCACCGCGATCATGTACTGGATGCAGTGGTCGCGGTCGGCGGGATTGTCGAGCGGTCCCTTCTTGTCGATGATGCGAATTGCCGATTCATGGGTTCGTATCGTGATCTTCTCGATGTCAGCCAGGCGGTCCTTCACCAGCGGATGCAGCTGCATCGCGCATTCCACCGCGGTCTGCGCGTGGAACTCGGCCGGGAAGCTGATCTTGAACAGCACGTTCTCCATGACGTAGCTGCCGTAGGGGCGCTGGAACTTGAACGCGTTGCCTTTGAACAACACGTCGTAGAATCCCCATGTCTTCGCGGTCAGCACCGAGGGGTATCCCATCTCGCCCGTCTTCGCGATCAGGGCCAGGCGCACGGCGCGCGACGTCGCGTCGCCGGCGGCCCAGCTCTTGCGCGAACCCGTGTTGGGGGAGTGGCGGTAAGTGCGCAGCGACTGTCCATCCAACCACGCGAGCGACACGGCGTTGATGATCTCGTCGCGGGTCAGGCCCAGCATCTGCGCCACGACGGCGGTCGAGGCGACTTTGACCAGCACGACGTGGTCGAGGCCGACGCGGTTGAAGCTGTTCTCGAGCGCGATCACGCCCTGGATCTCGTGCGCCTTGACCATCGCGGTCAGCACATCCTTGACCGTCAGGGGCGCACGTCCGGCCGCCACGTTGTTGCGGGACAGCCAGTCGGCGACGGCGAGGATGCCGCCCAGGTTGTCGGACGGATGCCCCCACTCGGCAGCGAGCCACGTGTCGTTGAAGTCGAGCCAGCGGATCATCGCGCCGATGTTGAACGCGGCCTGGACCGGGTCGAGCACGAACGGCGTCCCCGGCACCTTCGCGCCATTGGGAACCACGGTGCCCGGAACGATCGGGCCCAAGAGCTTGGTGCAGGCGGGATAGCTCAGCGCCTCGAAGCCGCAGCCGAGCGTGTCGAGCAGGCAATAGTGCGCGGTCGAGTACGCTTCCTTGCTGGTGATCTTGTACTTGGCGACGTAGTCGACGATGTCGACCAGCACCTTGTCGGGTTTGGGACGGACGTTGCTGATATGTGCGGACATGTTGTCGGAGGATCGGGATGAAGAGGGTGAGGTCAGGTTTCGACGCAGTTGGTGAGGAGCGCCCGGTTTGGCCGAATCTGGCTCAACGTGCCGCCGTTGCCTTTGCTCCACCACTCGAGATTGGATAGGGCGTTCAAGTATCGCGCGCCGGAACCCACCATCCGGGACGGCGCAAGCTGCACGGTGCGCCCCTGCCAGCCGACGCGGATCGGCGCCCGCTGCGCATCGCGGTAGGCCGGATATCCGACGACCAGGTAACGGTTGCCGTCGCAGCGATAGGTGACGACGAAGGGCGCGTCGCCGCGCACGGCTGCCGCCGGACCGGCCGCGGCGATCGACGCGAAGGCAAGTGCTAGGACCGCTGGTCTCACGGGCGGTCCTTCAGCGGCACGAATTTCCGGTCCTCGGGGCCGGTGTAGTTGGCACTCGGCCGGATGATCTTGCCGTCGATCCGTTGCTCGATGACGTGCGCCGACCAGCCCGACGTGCGCGAAATCACGAACAGCGGCGTGAACATCGCCGTGGGCACGCCCATCATGTGGTAGCTGACTGCGGAGAACCAATCGAGATTCGGAAACATCTTCTTGGCGTCCCACATCACGGTTTCCAGACGCTCGGCGATGCCGTAGAGCTTGGTGTTGCCGGCGGATTCGGAGAGCCTGCGCGCGACGCCCTTGATGATGGTGTTGCGCGGATCGGCGATCGTGTAGACAGGGTGGCCGAAGCCGATGATGACCTGCTTCGCCTCGACTCGCTGGCGCACGTCCGCTTCAGCTTCTTCCGGCGTGACATAGCGGTTCTGTACGTCGTAGGCGAACTCGTTCGCGCCGCCATGCTTGGGTCCGCGCAGTGCGCCGATGGCGCCGGTGATCGCCGAATAGATGTCGGATCCGGTGCCGGCGATCACGCGCGCCGCGAAGGTCGACGCGTTGAATTCGTGTTCGGCGTACAGGTTCAATGACGTGTGCATCGCCTTGACCCACAGCGCCGGTGGCTTCTTTCCATGCAGAAGGTGCAGGAAGTGTCCGCCGATCGAATCGTCGTCGGTCTCGACCTCGATGCGGCGGCCGTTGTGGCTCCAGTGATACCAATACAGCAGCATCGAGCCGAAGGAGGCCATCAACCGGTCGGCGATGTCGCGTGCGCCGGGCACATTGTGATCGTCCTTTTCCGGCAGCGCGCAGCCTAAGACCGACGCACCGGTGCGCATCACGTCCATCGGGTGCGCGGCGCTGGGCAGCGCCTCCAACGCAGCCCTCACCGGCGCGGGCAGTCCGCGCAACGACACCAGTTTCGCCTTGTACCCGGCCAGTTCGGCGGCGTTGGGCAGCTTGCCGTGGACAAGCAGGTAGGCGATTTCCTCGAATTCGCAGACGTCGGCGATGTCGAGGATGTCGTAACCGCGGTAATGGAGGTCATTGCCGGTGCGCCCGACGGAGCACAGCGCCGTGTTGCCGGCGGCCACACCCGAAAGCGCAACGGATTTCTTCGCCTTGGGTTCGGAGGTCGCCACAGCTTGGTTCGTCATCATTTCACCTTATCGCGTCCTGGCGAACAGGCCGTCGAGCTTCTGCTCGTAGGCGTGGTAGCCGAGACAATCATAGAGTTCCGCGCGCGTCTGCATCGAATCGACGACTGCCTGCTGCGTGCCGTCGCGACGCAGCGCACCGTAAACCGAAAGCGCTGCCTTGTTCATCGCGCGGAATGCGGACAGCGGATAAAGCGCGATCGCGACGTCTGCTTCGCGAAGTTCGTCCAGCGTGTAAAGAGGTGTCGCGCCGAACTCGGTAATATTGGCGAGGATCGGCACCTTGACCGCCGCGGCGAAGCGCTTGTACATCGCGAGGTCGGTGATTGCCTCGGGGAAGATCATGTCGGCGCCGGCCTCGACGCACGCGCAGGCGCGGTCGATGGCCGCGGCCAGGCCTTCGACGGCGAGCGCGTCGGTGCGCGCCATGATGACGAAGTCCGGGTCCGTTTTCGCGTCGACGGCGGCCTTGATCCTGTCCACCATCTCGTCCTTGGCCACGAGTTCCTTGCCGGGACGGTGTCCACAGCGCTTGGCGCCGACCTGGTCTTCGATGTGGATGGCTGCCGCGCCGAACTTGATCATCGATTTCACGGTGCGCGCGACGTTGAACGCCGATGCGCCGAAGCCGGTGTCGACGTCGACCAGCAGCGGCAACGAGCACGCGTCGGTGATTCGCCGCACGTCGGTGAGCACGTCATCCAGGTTGCTTATCCCTAGGTCCGGAACGCCAAGCGACCCCGCAGCGACACCACCGCCGGACAAGTAGATCGCCTCGAATCCCGACCGCTCGGCGAGGATGGCGTGGTAGGCGCAGATGGCGCCCGGGACCTGCAGTGGGCGCTCGGCGGCGACAGCGGCGCGAAAGCGCGCGCCGGCGGAAAGGCTGGTCATGTCAGCGCCTCGCATCCATGAATGCGCGGTTCATCCGAGCAGCGGCGCCACGCCGGCGCGCTCTTCCTCGAGTTCCTTCAGCGTCGCGTTCATCTTTTCCCGCGAAAAATCGTCGATCGGCAGATCGGCGATGCGCGTGTACTCGCCACCGGCCGTGGTGACGGGCACGCCATACATGACGTCCTTCGGAATGCCGTAGCTGCCGTCCGAGGCCACGCCCATCGTGACCCATTTGCCGTTGCTGCCCAGCAGCCAATCGCGTACATGGTCGATCGCCGCGTTGGCCGCCGACGCCGCCGACGACAGGCCGCGCGCCTCGATGATCGCCGCGCCGCGCTTGCCCACCTTGGGCAGGAATTCGTTGCGGTTCCAGTTCTCGTCGTTGATGAGCGTCTTGACCGACTGATCGCCCACGGTGGCGAAGCGATAGTCCGCGTACATGGTCGGGGAATGGTTGCCCCACACGATAAGCTTTTCGATGTCGCCCACCGGCTTGCCGGATTTGGCGGCCAGCTGCGATTTCGCGCGATTGTGGTCGAGCCGCAGCATGGCGGTGAAATTCTTGGCGGGAATCGACGGCGCGGATTTCATCGCAATGTAGGCGTTGGTATTGGCCGGATTGCCGACCACCAGCACCTTGATGTTGCGCGACGCCACCGCATCGATCGCCTTGCCCTGTTCGATGAAGATCTTGGCGTTCTCCATCAGCAGGTCCTTGCGTTCCATGCCCGGGCCGCGCGGCTTGGCGCCGACGAGCAGCGCGACGTCGGCATCCTTGAACGCCACTTTCGGGTCGTCCGTGCCGATCATGCCGGCGAGCAGCGGGAACGCGCAGTCCTCCAGTTCCATCATCACTCCACGCAGCGCTGCCTGCGCCTTGTCGATGGGCAGTTCCAGCATTTGCAGGATGACCGGTTGGTCCCGCCCGAGCATTTCCCCGGAGGCGATGCGGAACAGCAGGGCGTAGCCGATCTGGCCGGCGGCGCCGGTGACTGCGACGCGGAGGGGTGTCTTCATTGTGGTGCTCCTGGAGGCAAGTTCCTGGAAATCGTGCGTATTGTCCGGCGGGCAACGGATGCTGCGGTGCGGGAAGGTGGCGTCTCTGGGGCGTTTTCGGCGCGCCGGAAGGGATCCCTCCCGCAGTGCACGATTTTAGGCGCCAGCCGGCGGATGTGTCAAACCATTCCTATAACTGATATAAGATATAAGACAATAGATAGACAAAACGGTCGGCGGCTGTCGATAATGCTTATGTCGTTGGACCGGTCCGGCGTTTCCCAAGCCGGGAATCCGCGTCAGTCCGCAAGCAAAACCTACCCACCGATTCACCCGGACCGCCATGTCGACACCCGCCGCGCCATCGTTTCAACCGCTGTACCTGCAAATCAAGGCGCTGCTGGAAAAGAGCCTGGAAGCGCGCGAATGGGGACCTGGCGCAGCCATTCCATCCGAAATCGAGCTCGCCGGACGCTTCGGCGTTTCCCAGGGTACCGTGCGCAAGGCGATCGACGCGCTGGCAGCGGACAATCTCGTGGTCCGGCGCCAGGGCAAGGGCACGTTCGTCACCACCCATACGGAGGAGCAGGCGTCGAGCTTCCGCTTCCTGCGCATTCGCCACAACGACGGCCACGACGAGTATCCGGCGAGTCGCTTGCTCGACATCAAGCGGGGCAAGGCGGGCGCCGACGCTGCGCGCCTGCTCGAGCTCTCCCCCGGCGACGCCGTGCTGATCCTTCGCCGCGTGCTGGAATGGGGAGGCGAGCCTGTGGTGCTGGACGAGATCACGCTGCCGGCGGCCCTGTTCCGCGGCCTGACCCGGTCCCGGTACGACGCCTATCACGGTTCGATGTACGGATTGTTCGAGACGCAGTTCGGCGTGCGAATGCTGAAAGCGCGCGAACACGTGTCCGCGATCGCGGCGGACGCACTCAGCGCGCGCATGCTTGGCGTCGCGGTCGGCGCGCCGTTGCTCGCCGTGGACCGCGTTACCTTGACCTACGGCGACCGTCCGGTCGAAGTTCGCCGCGGCTTGTGCAACACGCTGTCACATCACTATTTCAACGAGCTTTGCTGATACCGGTGTGACGTCGGCAATTGCGGCGTAGAGCGGGGTGAACTCTGGCGTCACGTGTACCGGTGAGGCTATAATTCGTTGCTGTGCACAAAAATCCGGCCGAAAACGTCAAAAAGGTGGCGGCGGCGAGTCACCTTCGGCTGCCAATTGTCTGTTCCGTAAGGGTATGAGATGGCCGCTATCGACCGTCCCGTCGCAAAGCCGCGCCCGGTCTACCTGAACCTGTTCGCGATTCGCATGCCGCTGCCCGCGGTCGTTTCCATTTTGCACCGGGCGAGCGGCGCACTCCTTTTCGCCATAGGCATTCCGCTCGCCCTGTGCGCCGTGCAGAACGCCCTTGTGTCGCAGGAAGCCTGGGCGCAAATGCGCGTCAACCTTGACGCCCCTTTTCCCAAGCTCGTCGTCATCGTCCTCGCCTGGGCGTTCATCCACCACCTGCTGGCCGGAATCCGTCACCTGCTGATGGACGCGCATGTCGGGGTGGAGCTAGGTGGCGCGCGCCGATCGGCCGCGCTCACGTTGGTATTGAGCGTCGTCCTCACGATCGCCATCGCGGTGCGCCTGTGGTGACGCCGCATCGCATCGTCGTCGGCGCGCATTACGGATGGCGCGACTGGCTGGCGCAACGGGTGACCGCAGTGGTGATGGCGGTCTACACCGTGCTTCTGCTGGGCCTGCTGCTGTGGTTCGGCGGCCTCGACTATGCGGCGTGGAAGTCGGTTTTCGGCAACGACGCCTTTCGCATCGCAACGTTCGTGTTCATGGTGGCCCTGTTGTGGCACGCGTGGGTCGGCGTGCGCAACATCCTGATGGATTATGTGAAGCCGGCTTATGTCCGTCTCACGCTGCAGGTCCTGGTGATCGGCGTGCTGGTCGGGTATGCCGGCTGGACGATCCAGGTGTTGTGGGGTGGAAAATGAGGGGCGGCAAATGAGGGGCGGACGGCGACCATGAGCTCCCTGCCAGTCCAGAAATTCGACGCGATCATCATCGGTGCCGGAGGCGCAGGGATGCGCGCATCGCTGCAACTCAGCGAAGCCGGCTTGCGCGTCGCCGTCCTGTCCAAGGTGTTTCCCACACGCTCGCACACCGTCGCGGCGCAGGGCGGCATCGGCGCATCGCTCGGCAACATGGCCGCGGACAACTGGCACTGGCACATGTATGACACGATCAAGGGTTCCGACTGGCTGGGCGACCAGGACGCGATCGAATACATGTGCAAGATGGCGCCGCAGGTCGTGTATGAGCTGGAACACTTCGGCATGCCGTTCGACCGCAATCCCGACGGCACGATCTACCAGCGCCCATTCGGCGGGCACATGGCCAATTTCGGCGAGACGCCGGTGCAGCGTGCATGCGCCGCGGCAGACCGTACCGGCCATGCGATGCTGCACACGCTCTACCAGCGCAACGTGCGCGCGAACACCCAATTCTTCGTCGAGTGGATGGCGCTCGACCTGGTGCGCGACGCCGAAGGCGACGTCGTCGGTGTGGTCGCCTACGAAATGGAGACTGGCGCGGTAATGATCCTGCACGCGAAGGCGACGGTGCTGGCCACCGGCGGCGCTGGGCGAATCTTCGCGGCCTCCACCAACGCATTCATCAACACCGGCGACGGCCTCGGCATGGCGGCACGCGCCGGCATCCCGCTGGAGGATCTGGAATTCTGGCAGTTCCATCCGACCGGCGTCGCGGGCGCCGGCGTGCTGATCACCGAGGGCGTGCGCGGCGAGGGCGGAATTCTGCTCAACAGTGCCGGCGAACGCTTCATGGAACGATACGCGCCGAATGCAAAGGACCTGGCCTCGCGCGACGTCGTGTCGCGGGCCATGGACCAGGAGATCAAGGAGGGCCGCGGATGCGGCCCGGAGAAGGATCACGTGCTTCTGAAGCTCGATCATCTGGGCCCGGACGTGATTCTGAAGCGCTTGCCCTCGATCCGCGAGATCGCGATCAAGTTCGCCAACGTCGATCCGATCAAGGAGCCCATCCCGGTCGTGCCGACCATTCACTATCAGATGGGCGGCGTGCCGACCAACGTGCATGGCCAGGTCGTCGCGCCCAAGGCCGGCAACCCGAATTCGGTGGTCGAGGGCTTGTATGCCGTCGGCGAATGCGCCTGCGTGTCCGTGCATGGCGCCAACCGCCTCGGCACGAATTCGCTTCTCGACCTGCTGGTATTCGGACGCGCGTGCGGCAACTTCATCGTCGACCAGAACCTGCGGGCGCGGGGCCAGCGCAGCCTGCCCGCGGATGCCGGAGACCTGTCGCGTTCGCGCCTCGCGCGCATCGATGGCGCTACGTCCGGCGAATCGGTCCCGGAAGTAGCGCAACAGCTGCGCCGCGTCATGACGCATCACTGCGGCGTCTATCGCAATCAGCAGCTGCTGGGCGAAGGTGTGGCCAAGGTGATGGAAATCGAACAGCGCGTGGCGCGCACGTCGATTACGGACAAGAGCCGCGTTTTCAATACGGCGCGCGTCGAGGCGCTGGAGCTGGACAACCTGATCGAGGTCGCCAAGGCCACCGTCGTCTCGGCGGAGGCGCGGCAGGAATCGCGCGGCGCACAAGCGCGCAGCGACTACCCCGAACGCGACGATGCCAATTGGCTGAAGCACACGCTGTGGTACCGCGACGGCAACCGGCTCGACTACAAGCCGGTCAATCTCAAACCTCTGTCGGTGGACGCGTTCCCGCCGAAAGCCCGCAGCTACTGACCGGAGCCCGGATGAAGTTTCGCATTTACCGCTACAACCCCGAGCAGGATGCGGCTCCCCATTACCAGGACTACGACGTCGCGCTGGAGCCCACGGACCGGATGCTGCTCGATGCGCTGATGCGGCTGCGCCAGCAGGACGACACGCTGTCGTTCCGCAAGAGCTGCCGCGAAGGCGTGTGCGGCTCCGACGCGATGAACATCAACGGCAAGAACGGCCTTGCGTGCATCACCAACCTGAACGACGTCAAGGAGCCGGTGGAACTGCGCCCGCTTCCGGGCCTGCCGGTGATCCGAGACTTGATCGTGGACATGAGCCAGTTCTTCAAGCAGTACCACTCGATCAAGCCGTACCTGGTCAATGACACGCCCGCGCCGGAAAAGGA
>Ga0207648_10000264_pt1 | contig 56766 bp, 53 predicted proteins | sample KBSMisM32_FD_184310 | JGI IMG/M metagenome (GOLD analysis project Ga0207648, IMG submission 184310) | Miscanthus rhizosphere microbial communities from Kellogg Biological Station, Michigan, USA - KBS Miscanthus M3-2 (SPAdes) (version 2) | ecosystem: Host-associated > Plants > Roots >...
GTACCGCGGCCGGAGGTGCGCACGCGATAACTGCGGCGCCGTTGGAAGCGGTACATCTCGCGCGGCATGTCGCCCTGCAGCGAGCAGGTCTTGTTGCCGCGCACCAGCACCAGGTGATCGACATCGAACTGCAGCTTCACCGAATCGAGATACGCGACGCAGGTCGCCTCCTCGAACTCGATCAGGCGCTGCAGCTGAGGGCTGTCGGCGTCGGCGCTGAAGTTGATGCGCTGCTGCGCGCTGTCCACTGTCCACACCACGGTCGTCATGCCGGTGCCGGCGGGGCCCGACAGCATCACCGGCGTCGCGTCGGCCGCCAATTGCTTGAGCAGCGCGGTGACCTCGCGCGACTGGCTGATGCGGAATTCCGCGTACGGGTCGATGCCGCCGCTGGCACTCAGCGCGGCCGGTTGTGTGTCGAGGTGCATCGCAATGCTCCTGCGGGTCGATCAGTGCAGGGTGCGCGGCCTGCCGGTGAGCATGCCGTCGATCTGCTCGAGCCACGGCTCGGCGAGGTGGCGGATTTCGGCGTCGCGCAGCAGGATGCGTTGCATGATGCGCGTGCGCGCCTGCGCGTCGACCGGCTGCAGCGTCTCGCCACGCGCCGCCTGCTTGAGCTGGCTGATCAGGAGGCCGCACGCGCCCTCGAGCTTGACCACCGTGTCCCAGTCGCCAGCGCGCGCGGCGCTCAGCATGTCGGCGCTGGCGCGCTCGATCGCTTCGTAGTACTGCAGCAAGGAGGTGTTCATCGCGTTTCCTCGACAGCCGCTCAGTGCGCGTCGCGCTCGCCGACGTGCGGGCCGATCGCACGCCAGGCGTCGTGGATCGGTTGGATCAGCGACACGCATTCGGCCACCGCCGCTTCGTCGCTGTGCAGGTTGGCCTGGGTCAGCCGCACGGCGACGTACGCGTACAGGTCCTGCAGCGTGCGTGCCAGGTCGCCCCCGTCCTTCATGTTGAGTCCGCCGCGCAGCCCTTCTTCGACGATGCGCACCGCGCGTCCGATCGCGCGTCCTTTCTCCTGCACGTCGCGCGCGCGGATCGCACCGCGCGCTCGGGTGCACGAGGCGATGAACTCCTCGAACAGCATGTCGATCAGCCGGTGCGGGCTGGCGCCCGCCACGTCGGTGTCGACCTGCACGACCTGGTACAGGCGGGCGATCGAGCTCATCTTGGAGTGGTGGCTGGCAAACATCAACGCAATCCCTTCGAACGGGTACGTGCTGGTTGCTTTTGTTATCGGCGGTCGCCGGGGCCACTTGAGCGCACCGGTGGGCCCGATGCGGGGTGCTTTTCCGGCCAGCGCGTGCACTGGAAAGAGCGGGCAGAGGGCGCTGACGAGCCGATCCGGCTACGGGAGGACGCGACCCTGCTCAGCCCTTGTTGTTGGTGAGCATGGCCATTTGCTGCGTCACGTAGGTCGACAGGCTCTGCAGCTGACCCATCTGGGTGTCGAGGGCGGTGTACTGCTTGCGCAGGCGCGCTTCGACCAGTGTGACGCGGGTTTCCAGCTCGGCCTGGCGCTTCTCGTTGCGGTCGATGCTGTCGCGCAGCCCTTCGCTGCGCGTGGCGATCGTGCCGTCGATGCCGAGGGCCTGGTCGGTCTGCTGACGCAACAAAGTGGCGAAGCCGTTGTTGGCGCTCACCACCGAGTCGCTGTTCGAGAACAGCTTCTTCAGGTCGTCCAGGTTGGCGAGACCGTTGTCGAGCTTCTTGCTGTCGAGCTTGATCGTGCCATCGCGCTGCACGTCGAAGCCGATGTCGGCCAGGCGCGTGAACAGGGTCGACGCGCCGCTGGTGCCGCGCAGCGTGTTGCGCAGGCTGTTGCGCAGCGAGACCGCGGCGCTGTCGCCCTGCAGGGTGCCTGCAGTCTTGGTGGCGGCGTCGTACTTGGTCTGCGTCGCCAGCTCGTTGTTGAGGTCGTTGTAAGCGCTGACGAAGGCCTCGATCTTCTTGCGGATCGCGTCCTTGTCGGAGGCGGTGGTGATCTGCACCGCAGCGGTGGTCTCGCGCTGCAGTTGCAGCGTCAGGCCATCGACCACATTGCTCAGCGTGTTGGTGGCCGAGCTGACCGGCGCGCCGTTGATCAGTGCCGAGGCGTTGGCGGCGGCCAGCGCTTGCCCCATCGTCACCACGCCCACCGACGGGTCGAACGCGAGCGCCGACAACCCGCTGGTGTCGACGTTGTTGCCATCGGTGTCGCTGACGGTGATCCTGAAGCCGTTGACGGCGCCGGTGGTGCTGGAGCGAAACACCAGGCGCGAGCCGGTGGCGTCGCTGAGCACCGCGGCGGTGATGCCGGCGTTGGCGGCGTTGACCATGTCGCGCACTTCGGCCAGCGACTTGGCGGGCGGTCCGACGCCGATGTCGACCGCCGTGGCGCCGGCCTTCGGCGTGAACGTGTTGCCGTCGCCCCAGGCGCCGAGTTCGATGTGGATCGTGCCTTCGCCCACCAAGTCGGTGGTGGCGCTGTAGGTCTTGGAGACGTTGGACTGCGCCTGTGCCAGCCGGGTGACCTGCACGCTGTAGGTGCCCGGCTTGTTGGTGGCGTCGGTGGTCACGGCGACCGCCGCGGCGTCGCTCGAGGTGCCGCTGGTCTGGTTCCAGGTGCTCGGGCTGGTGAGCGCAGCCGCGGCATCGCGCAGTGCGGACAGATCGGACTGCAGCTTGCCGAACGCCGACAGCTTGGTCTGCAGCGACGACGCCGCCGTCTGCAGCTTGACAATGGGCTGGCGCTCGATCGCGACCAATTGGGTCACGATGCTGTTGACGTCCAGTCCGCTGCCGACGCCTGGCGATGAGATGGTTGCCATGGCTGTTACCTACCTTCGCCTACGGCTCTTCGGCTTCTGGCCACGCGAACTTGAGTGGAAAAAGTCACGCCCCGAGGCCTGGATGCGTTCGGGGCGCGTGTGCAAGGGGTTCATGCCGCGGTGCCGGCCCGGTCGCGGACGACCTCACGGCCGCGTTCGGCTGCGGCTCACGTCGCTGCGCGACATCACCCTACGCCGCCACGCGCGCGCGAGGTCACCCTCTCAGCAGAGTCAGCACCTGGTTCGGGATCTGGTTGGCCTGCGCGACCATCGCAGTGCCGGCTTGCTGCAGGATCTGCGCGCGCGCCAGGTTGGCTGTTTCGGCCGCGAAGTCGGCATCCATGATGCGGCCGCGCGCCGCGCTCTGATTCTCACCGGTGATTTGCAGGTTCGAGATCGCGAACGCGAAGCGGCTCATCGCGGCACCGTAGGTGGCGCGGTTGGTCGAGATCGCGTCGAGCGCGGTGTCGATCGCGTCCAGTGCGGTCGAGGCGTTGACCGCGGTCGTGACGTCGCCGCCCACCGTCGTGACGGTGGCGGTGGTCACGGTCAGCGTGTCGCCGTTGTTGGGGCCGATCTGGAAGGTCTTGCTGCCGGCGCCGGCGCCGACGATGGCAGTGCCGTTGAACTTGGTCTGCGCCGCGATGCGCGTGATCTCGGCCGACAGCTGCTGGTACTCGGTATCGAGATTGACGCGGTCGCCGGTGCCGTTGGAGCCGTTCTGCGCCTGGATCGCCAGCTCGCGCATGCGTTGCAGCACGTCGGTCATCGTGGCCAAGGCGCCTTCGGCGGTCTGCGCCAGCGAGATCCCGTCGTTGGCGTTGCGGATCGCCACGTTGATGCCGCGGATCTGCGCGTTCATGCGGTCGGCGATCGCCAGTCCGGCGGCGTCGTCCTTCGACGAATTGACTCGCAGGCCCGAGGAGAGTCGCTGCAGCGACGTGGCCAGCGACTCCTTGGAGGTCGACAGGTTGCGTTGCGCGTTCAGCGACGAGATGTTGGTGTTGATGGTCTGAGACATACGGACTCCTTGGCGTTCGACGCGGGGCCTCGTGCGCCGCGTCGGGGGTCAGGCCAAACGGGAAGCCTGCGTGAAGGAGTTTTCGGCAGTTACCAGACCGGGGATCGATCGATGTGAAGGCCTTTCGCGGGCCAGTTCGATGCTTGGGTCGTGCCAAGAAAAAAGGCCACCCGGGTGGGTGGCCTGCCATCGCTCGCGGCGCGCGCCGGAGAACGCGCGCCGCTCGGACGAACCGGCTTCAGCGCAGCAGCGCCAGCACCTGGTTGGGCAGCTGGTTGGCCTGCGCCACCATCGCGGCACCGGCCTGCTGCAGGATCTGGGCACGCGACAGGTTCGCCGTTTCGGAGGCGAAGTCGGCATCCATGATGCGGCCGCGCGCGGCTTCCTGGTTCTCGCCGGTGATCTGCAGGTTGCCGATCGCGAACTGGAAGCGGCTCATCGCGGCACCGTAGGTGGCGCGGCTGGTCGTCACGGTGTCCATCGCGGTGTCGAGCGCGGCCAGCGCCGTCGACGCGTTGCCTGCCGTGGTGAGGTCACCGGCCACCGTGGCCACTGTCGCCGTCGTGATGGTCAGCGTGTCGCCGTTGTTGGCGCCGACCTGGAAGGTCTGCGCGCCGGAGCCGCCACCGACGATCGCGGTGCCGTTGAACTTGGTCTGTGCCGCGATGCGTGTCACTTCGGCCGACAGCTGCTGATACTCGGTGTTGAGGTTGGCGCGGTCGCTGGTGCCGTTGGAACCGTTCTGCGCCTGCACTGCCAGCTCACGCATGCGTTGGAACACGTCGGAGATCGTGGCCAGCGCGCCTTCGGCCGTCTGCGCCAGCGAGATGCCGTCGTTGGCGTTGCGGATCGCCACGTTGATGCCCTTGATCTGGGCGTTCATGCGGTCGGCGATCGCGAGGCCGGCGGCGTCATCCTTGGCCGAATTGACGCGCAGGCCCGAAGACAAGCGCTGCAGCGACACGGCCAGCGACTCTTTCGACGTCGACAGGTTGCGCTGCGCATTCAGCGACGAGGCGTTGGTGTTGATGGTCATTGCCATGTCAGAGACTCCTTCAAGTTGAAACGAATCCGGCTCAAGAGCCGCCGGGCTTCAGCCCGACGTCGGATGCCGCCTGTGGCGTGACGGCGTGAACCGTCGTGCTGCAAGTCCATCCAACCGGACCACGTCCCCCTTGCGGGAGGCGTTGCATGCCTTATCGGAGGTGACGAAACCGAACTTGAGGGTTTTAGCAAGCCTGTTCCGGCGATTGAAGCGTGACCGAATGCCGTTGTGGCGCGAACAGACCGGTCAATGCGTCGCTGTTCGCGCTTTGGGCCGGCACGGCGCTGCACGCACCATCGCGCATGGCCCGAGTTGCCCTGGTGATGATCGCGCGCGACGAAGCGCGCTGCATCGAACGCTGCCTGGACAGCGTGCGCGCGCACGTCGACGCGATGCTGGTGCTCGACACCGGATCGCGCGACGCCACGCCCGAGATCGCACGCCGCGCCGGCGCGCAGGTGGCCCACTTCAACTGGTGCGACGACTTCGCCGCCGCGCGCAATGCGGCGCTTCAGGCGGCCGATGCTGACTGGGCGCTGGTGCTCGACGCCGACGAATGGCTCGTCGAGGGAGCCGCCGCGCTGCATGCGCTGCGCGAGTGTGCACCGTCGTTCGCCGGTGTGATCCGCGTCGACAATCTGTTCGGGGTCGACGCTGCACGGGCCACGCGCTCGATGAGCTGGCTGTCGCGCGTGCTGCCGCGCGGCGCGCGCTACAGCGGGCGCGTGCACGAGCAGCCCGATGCCACGTGGCCGCGCCGGCGCCTGGACATCACGGTGTGCCACGACGGCTACCTCGATGCGCCGATGCACGGCAAGCGCGGTCGCAACGAGCACCTGCTGCACCTGGCGCTGGCCGAGCGGCCGGACGACGCCTATCTTCTATATCAGTGGGGCAAGGACCTCGAGTTGCGCGCTCACTACGCACAGGCGCTGCCGCACTACCAACGCGCGCATGCGCTCGCCCCCGCCGGCGAGCCCTGGCGCCACGACCTGCTGCTGCGCCAGCTGTTCACGCTGAAGAAGCTGGGCCGCTTCGCCGATGCCGTGATGCTGGCGCAGGAGCAGCAGGCCCGCTTCGGCGACTCGCCCGACTATTGCTTTGCGCTCGGCGACTTGCTGCTCGAGTGGGCGGCGTGCGAGCCGTCACGCGGCGCCGAACTGGTGCCGCTGATCGAGGCCGCCTGGCAGCGCGCGGTGGACATCGGCGAGCGGCCCGAGCTGCCCGACACGGTGCACGGGCGCGGCAGTTTCCTGGCCGCGCACAACCTGGCGGTGCTCTACGACGGGCTGCGACGCAGCGACGAGGCGCGCCATTGGCGCGCGCGCGAGCAGGCGATGCGCGCCACGGGCGCCTGATCGCAGCGCCAAGGGCGCACGCGAAGAACAGCACCGCCCGGGCGGGCCAGTTCGACGCGCTGCGCGGTGCTGGTCCGCCCGACACTCGGCAGGAACAGTCCAGCACCATGTCCGCCCTCGTCCTGCCCGAACCCGCATCGCGCGGCGCCTCGCCTGCCCAGCGGCGCGCGCATCGTCACTATTTGAGCGGCCGTGCGCATGCCGCGCACGAGCGTTGGCCACACGCCCTGCAGGCGTACGAGCAGGCCGCCACGCTGTCGAACGACACGGCCTATGCGCTGACGGCGGCGCACGCGGCGATCAAGGCCGGACAGGCGTCGCGCGCGGTGGCGCTGCTGCGTGCGCTGCGCGCGGCGCATCCGATGCTGACGCTGGCCTACACGCTCGAGTCGCACGCCTGGCTCGACGCCGCGCGGCCGGATCAGGCGCTGGCCGCGCTCGAGGCGTTGCCCGCACAGGCGACGCGCGACCACGCGCTGCTCGTATCGCGCGCGGTCGCGCTGCAGCGCCTGAACCGCCACCAAGAGGCGGTGCAGGCGTTCATGGACGCGCTGGCCCTGAAGATCGACGACCCGCTGGCCCACTTCCGGATGGGCGTGTCGTTCAAGGAGCTCGGCCTCAAGGCCGAAGCGGCCGAATGCGTGCGCACCGCGCTCGCGCTCGGCCTGGGCAGCAGCGAGGCAGCCGCGCGCGCGCTGCTGGTGTTTCTGGAGCGCGAGGCTTGTCGGTGGTCGCTCGCCGATGCCGAGCTGCAGCAGCTGCGGCGCGCCGTGCAGGCGGTGCCCGCCGCCACGCCGCTGGAGACGGGCGCCTTCGTGCACGCGGTGCTGGTGGACGATCCGCTCGAGCAGCGCAAGGTGGCTGCGCACTATGCGCGCCACCTGGCCTCTCGAGTGGCCCCGTTGCCGCGCCGACCCATGCTGGCGCACGAGGGACGATTGCGCGTGGGCTATCTATCGGCCGATTTTCACCAGCACGCGACCAGCCAGCTGGCGGTGCAGATGTTCGAGGCGCACGACCGCGCGCGCTTCGAGGTCACGCTGTTTTCTGCCGGCCCCGACGACGGCACGCCGCTGCGTCAGCGCATGCGCGCCGCCAGCGAGCACTTCGTCGAGCTGCACGGTCAGGACACGGCGGCGATGGCTGCCGCGATCCGCGAGCGCGCGATCGACATCCTGGTCGACGTGAAGGGCGCCACCTACGGCAGCGTGATGCAGGTGATGGCCCATCGGCCGGCGCCGTTGCAGGTGAACTGGCTCGGCTTTCCCGGCACCAGCGGCGCCGACTACATCGACTACCTGATCGGCGATCCGATCGTCACGCCGCTGGCGCACGCGGAGCACTTCAGCGAACGCATCGCACAACTGCCGTTGTGCTACCAGCCAAACGACAATCGGCGCGCGCTGCCGGCGGTGCCGCCGCGCGCGCAGCTCGGCCTGCCCGAGCGCGCGCTCGTGCTGTGCGCCTTCCATCAGTCGTACAAGATCTCGCAGCCGGTCTTCGAGGCCTGGTGCCGCCTGTTGCTCGCGTTGCCCGATGCGGTGCTGTGGCTGCTGCGCTGGAACGCCAACGTGCAGGCCGCGTTGACCCAGGCGGCGCTGCAGCGGGGCATCGACCTCGATCGGCTGGTGTTCGCGCCGTGCCTGCCACCCGAGCAGCACCTCGCGCGCCTCGGCGCGGCCGATGTCTTTCTCGACACCTGGCCGTGCAACGCGCACACCACCGCGAGCGAAGCGCTGTGGGTGGGCGTGCCGCCGGTCACGCTGATCGGCGAGACCTTCGCGCAACGCGTGGCGGCGAGCCTGCTGCATGCCAGCGGCACGCCCGAGCTGGTGTGCGGCGACGTCGCGCACTACGAGCGCACGGTGACGCAGCTGGCCGCGCAGCCCGCTTTGCGAGAACAACTGCACGCCCGCCTGACGGCACAACGCGCCACGCACCGCGTGTTCGACGGCGCTCGCTTTGCGCGCGACATCGAGGCGCTGTTTCAGCGCATGCGGGCGCGCGCGCTGGCCGGGCTGCCACCGGACCACCTGCCGGCGCAAGACACCGCCTGAGGCTGCGGCGGCCGCACGCAGGTGGCCGCCAATCGTCGATTTGCCCGCCAATCTCCGCGCATCTCAACGCGTTGGCCTCGCGCGCCCGCGCCTACGCTATCCCCCATCGGCGCTGGTGCGCCGGCCATCAATCGAGACTCGACGCCGCGATGAACCAGCTTCCCGACATCCACCTGTGCATCGTGCAGCCGCAGGGCTATGTGCATTCGCTCGGATTCATCGAGCCGGCACGCTACCTGCGCTACCAGTTCCGCCGCTTTGGCGCGCGCGTCAGCGTGGCGAAGAACCGGCTGCGCCACGATGCGGTCAACTTCGTCTTCGGTGCGCACCTGGGGTTCGACGCCACGCTGCGCCGGCGCCACAGCTGCATCTTCGTGAACCTCGAGCAGCTCGGTGAGGGTGGCGCTGCGGTGGCCTCGGGCTATCGCGAGCTGCTGCGCACCTCGGCGGTGGTCGACTACGACGCACACAACGTGGCCGCGTATGCGGCCGACCCGGCCGACGTGCCGATCGTGCCGATGCTGCATGCGCCGTACCTGCAGACCGAGCAGCCGATGCCGCTGCACGAGCGGCCGATCGACCTGCTGTTCATCGGCAGCATGAACCCGCGCCGCCACGCGCTGCTCGATCGCATCGAAGCCACCGGGCTGCAGGTGAGCCAGTTCGACAGCCCGCTGTACGGCCCCGAGCGCGATGCCTTCATCGCGCAGGCGAAGGCGGTGGTCAACCTGCACTTCTACCCGAGCGCGCGCTTCGAGCAGGTGCGCGTCGCGCACTGCCTGTCGCTCGGCACGCCGGTGATCTCCGAGCGCAGCACGCAGGCCGGCATGCACCCGGCATTCGACAACAGCGTGTTTTGGTTCGACGAGACCGCACTCGAGGCATTCTTCACCCAGCGCTTCGGCAAGCCGGAGTTCTACCGGCAGGCGCAGTCGGCCGTCGACGCCTTTCGCGCAGCCGATCCGGCGGAGGCCTACGCGGACCTGTTGGCATTCGCAGTCGGCTTCGGTCGCGCGCACCAGGAGCGTCGCCCGCAGGAAGCGTGGCGCCCGGCGCGCCTGCACCTCGGCTCGGGCAAGGCCTACCGGCCCGGCTGGCTGAACCTCGACCTGCTCGAACGTGCCGAGCCCGACCTGAGGCTCGATCTCGCCGAAGCGCAGCGCTGGCCGCTGCACGCCGAAAGCCCATACGCCGGGCCCGTGGAACTGCACGAGGGCCAGCTGGAACACATCGTCGCCAACAACGTGCTCGAACACGTGGGCGATCTGCCGCGCCTGATGACCAACTGCCTGGCGCTGCTGCAGACCGGTGGCCGCCTGGAAATCGAAGTGCCGTACGAGCACGCCGCCACCGCGTGGCAGGACCCGACGCACGTGCGCGCGATGAACGAGAACTCGTGGCTGTACTACACCGACTGGTTCTGGTACCTGGGCTGGTTCGAGCACCGTTTCGCCGTCGAGCAGTCGGGCTATCTCGATCTGCAGCTGCGTGAGTGCGCGCGCGAGCAGGCCGCCTTCATGCGCGTGACCTTGCAGAAGGTGGAGACCACGCTGCGCGAGCGCATGGACGCGCGCACGATGGACGCGCGCCTGCACCTGCCCGATGACACGCCGTCGGCGCAGTGGCTGTACCGCCAGGACGCAGTGCCCGCCATGGTGTCGGCCGCGGCCGAGCTGACGGCCTGAGCGCGTACCAGGGATGTGCCGATGATCATCACGCGCACGCCGTTTCGCATCTCGTTCTTCGGCGGCGGCACCGACTACCCGGCATGGTCGAACCAGCATGGCGGCGAGGTGCTGTCGACCTCGATCGACAAGTACTGCTACATCACCTGCCGCCACCTGCCGCCGTTCTTCGACTACAAGCACCGCATCGTCTACTCGGCGATCGAGAACGTGCACCACTGGGACGAGATCAAGCATCCGGCGGTGCGCGCGGTGCTCGGATGGGCCAACTGCAGCAAGGGCCTCGAGATCCACCACGACGGCGACCTGCCGGCGCGCTCGGGCCTGGGTTCCAGCTCATCGTTCACCGTGGGCCTGCTGCACGCGCTGTCGGCGCTGAAGGGCCAGTACGTGTCCAAGGAGCAGCTCGCGCGCGACGCCATCCACATCGAGCAGAACGTGATCGGCGAGGCCGTCGGCTCGCAAGACCAGGTGGCTGCGGCCTTCGGCGGCTTCAACCGCATCGAGTTCCTGCCCTCGGGCGGCTTCCAGGTGTCGCCGGTGATCCTGAGCAAGAAGCGCCTGAAGGACCTGCAGAAGCACCTGATGCTGTGCTTCACCGGCTTCTCGCGCATCGCCTCCGAAGTTGCCAAGGCCAAGATCGACAACCTCGCCAAGCGCACCGACGAGCTGACGCAGATGCGCGCCATGGTCGAGGAGGCCGTGGGTATCCTGAGCGACCGCAACCGCTCGATCGAGGAATTCGGCGACCTGCTGCACCAGGCGTGGCTGATCAAGCGGCGCCTGTCGGACAAGGTGACCACGTCGGAGATCGACGAGATCTACGAGCGCGCGCGCAAGGCCGGCGCGCTTGGCGGCAAGTTGCTCGGCGCCGGCGGCGGCGGCTTCCTGCTGCTGTTCGCGCGCCCCGAAGACCAGCCGCGCATCCGCGAGGAACTGAAGCACCTGATCCACGCGCCGGTGAACTTCGACGAATCGGGCAGCCGCGTGGTGCTCTATCAACCGAACGGACTGAACTGATGGACCGCGCAGACCACACAGCGCTGCGCCAGCGCATGGCGATGACCACGCCCGAGGAGCTGATCGCTTTCGAAGACGAGGTGGCCGCGGCGTTCAATGCCGGCCGCATCCGTGCGCCGGTGCACCTGTATTCGGGCAACGAAGTCCAGATGATCGAGGTGTTCCAGGACGTTCGCCCGCAAGACTGGGTGTTCTGCTCGTGGCGCTCGCACTACCAATGCCTGCTCAAGGGCGTGCCGCGCGAGCAGGTGATGGCCGAGATCCTGGCCGGGCACTCGATCTCGCTGGGCTTCCCGGAGCACCGCATCTATTCGTCGGCCATCGTCGGCGGCGTGCTGCCGATCGCCGTCGGCGCCGCGATGGCCATCCAGCGCTCGGGCGAGGACGCGCGGGTGCATTGCTTCATGGGGGAGATGACCGCGGAGACCGGCATCGCGCACGAGGCCATCAAGTACAGCCGCAACCATTCGCTGCCGATTCGCTTCATCGTCGAGGACAACGGCAAGTCGGTGTGCACCGACACGCGCAGCGCCTGGAACCAGCCGCGCCTGAGCTTCGAAGGTCAGCGCAATGACTACATCCACTACTACCGCTACGAGACGCGCTACCCGCACGCCGGTGCGGGCAAGCGGGTGCAGTTCTAGCAATGAACGCGCCCTCGAAGCGGCCTGGCGGCCGCCTCCCCCTCAAGAAGGCGACCCGAGCGGACCGGCTAAGTCGCAGGCGCGGTGGTCGCTTGGATGGCCAGACCGAGGAGCGATCCGCCGTGGAGCAAGTCGCATGACGTATTTCGACGAATTGAAGCGCTCGATGGACTACCTGGCGTCCGACCCCCGCGTGGTCTTCATGGGCCAGGCGGTCGCCGTCGCGGGCACCGCGATGCGCAACACGCTGGAAGACGTGGACCCGGCCCGGCTGATCGAGCTGCCGGTGGCCGAAGAGATGCAAATGGGCATGACCACCGGCATGGCGCTGGCGGGCTACGTGCCGGTCAGCGTGTTCCCGCGCTGGAACTTCCTGCTGTGCGGCATGAGCCAGCTGGTCAATCACCTCGACAAGCTCGGCCTCATGGGCTACGACGGGCGCCGCGCCAAGGCGATCGTGCGCACCGGCATCGGCTCGCAGCGTCCGCTGCACCCGCAGCACCAGCACATCGGCGACTACACCGACGCGCTGCGCGCGATGTGCACCTCGGTCGAGGTGATCCGCCTCGACGAGCCGGAAGACATCTTCCCCGCCTACCAGCGCGCACTGGCGCGCGACGACGGCCGCTCCACCTTGCTCGTGGAGTGGGGTGACTACTACGCCGAGAAATGACCCAGCTCCGATGCGCCTGCGGCGCCTTCCCCTCGAGCGAGGCGCCAGCGACCGGCAGAGCCGGATTCGCGGCAGCCGCTCGTGTCCGTTGCGTGCCGATTGCGCCGGCCTTCGTGAACCCCTGAGATGAAGCCCAAATATCCGCTGATGCGCCACAACATCACCCGCGCCGACCTCGACGCGGTGATCGAGCACCTGAAACAGGACGATCCGATCCTCACCAACGGCCCGCAGTGCGCGGCGTTCGAGGCCGGGTGGTCGGAGTGGCTGGGCGTCAGGCACAGCGTGTTCGTGAACTCGGGCGCGTCGGCCAACCTGATCGCGATGGCGCTGCTGAAGATCCGCCATCCGGACGGCGGCGAAGTGATCGTGCCGCCGCTGACCTGGGTGTCCGACATCGCATCGGTGCTGCAGAACGGCTTCACGCCGGTGTTCGCCGACATCGACCGGCGCACCCTCGCGATGGCGCCCCACGAGATCCTGGCCAAGATCACGCCACGCACGCGCGCCGTGTTCCTCACGCACGTGCAGGGTTTCGACGGCCTGACCGACGAGCTGCTGGGCCAACTCGAGCGCCGCAGCATCCCGTTGATCGAAGACGTCTGCGAGTCGCACGGTGCCACGCACAACGGCCGGCGCCTCGGCAGTTTCGGCTGGGTGTCGAACTTCAGCTTCTACTACGCACACCACATGAGCACCATCGAGGGCGGCATGGTGTGCACCGACGACCCGGTCGCGTATCAGCAGATCCGCATGCTGCGCTCGCACGGCATGGTGCGCGAGGTCAGCGACGCCGACGTGCGCAGCCAGTGGCAGCGCGAGAACCCGGAGCTCAATCCCGATTTCATCTTCGCGTTCCCGGCCTACAACCTGCGCAACACCGAGGTCGGCGCCATCCTCGGCCGCTCGCAGCTGAAGCGCCTGGACTCGAACGTCGAACTGCGCACGCGCAACCTGCATCGCTTCCTGCAACGCATCGACGGCAAGCGCTACCAGACCGACTTCCTGCTCGAAGGCAGCAGCAACTACGCCTTCAACCTGGTTCTGAACGAAGCCGATCCGGTCTTCGTCGATCGCTTGATGGCCGCGATGCGCGAGTCGGGCATCGAGTTCCGCCGCGGCAGCGCCGGTGGCGGCAACCAGCTGCGCCAGCCGTACCTGCGCGGCATCGTGCCGGCCGACCACCACCTGCGGTTTCCGCACTGCGAGCACGTGCACTTCTACGGCTTCTACATCGGCAACTTTCCCGACCTGCGCGACGACGAGATCGATGCGATCTGCCGCGTGGTCAACGCGGTGTGAGGCCGACATGACCACGGCGATCGTTCTGGCGGGCGGACTCGGCACCCGGCTTCGCAGTGCGGTGCCCGACTTGCCCAAGCCGATGGCGCCGGTGGCCGGCCGTCCGTTCCTCGCGCACCTGTTGGACCACTGGGTGGCGCAGGGCGTGCGCCGCTTCATCCTCGCGGTGGGCTACCGTCACGAAGCGATCGTGCAGCACTTCGGTGGCAGCTATCGCGATGCCGAACTGCAGTACTCGATCGAGTCGCAACCGCTGGGCACCGGCGGCGCGCTGCTGCGGGCAGCCGCACAGGCGACCGACGAGCGCGCGCTGCTGCTCAATGGCGACACCTGGTTCGACGTGCCGCTGCCCGCGCTCGCCGCACGCGCCACCCAGCATGATGCCGACTGGTGCTTCGCGCTGTTCCATCACCACGACCCGATGCGCTACATGGGCGTCGATGTCGACCGGCAGGGCCGCGTGCGGGCGCTGCGCTGCGCCGACGCGCCGTTGGCCAACGGCGGCGTGGTGTGGTTTCGACCGGCCGCCGTGCGCCACCTGACGGGCGACGTGTCCCACGCGCTCTCGCTCGAGAACGACCTGCTGCCGCAGTTGCTCGCACGCGGTCAGCGCTGTGCGGCGCTCGAGTTCCCGGGCGCGTTCATCGACATCGGCGTGCCCGCCGACTACCGCCGTGCCGCCGGCGTGATCTGCCCCGCGTCCGCCCGAACCGAGTCCGCCCATGCCTACGCGCACTGAATCGCCTGCCGACCGGCTGGCCCGCAACCTGCGCGCGTCGATCGACGCCAAGCGCGCGCTGCTCGACAGCGAACCGCTGGCGCGTGCCTTTGCCGCCGCGGCCGACGCGGTGGTGCAGGGCTACCGCGACGGCGGGCGCCTGTACATCGCCGGCAACGGCGGCTCCGCGGCCGATGCACAGCACCTGGCGGCCGAGTTCGTCAGCAAGCTGGCGCGCGATCGCGCGCCGCTGCCGGCCGAAGCGCTGACCACCGACTCGTCGATCCTCACCGCGATCGGCAACGACTACGGATTCGAGCAGGTATTCGCACGCCAGCTGGCCGGCAAGGCGCGCCCGGGTGATCTGTTCCTCGGCATCACCACGTCGGGCGAGTCGCCCAACATCGTACGGGCGCTGCAGGAGTGTGAGCGCATGGGCCTGACCAGCATCGTGTTCAGCGGCCGCGGCGGCGGCCGCGTGCGCGAGCACGCCACGCATTGCATCGCGGTGCCCGGCAGTGCGACCAGCACGATCCAGGAGCTGCACATCGTGCTGGCCCACACCCTGTGCGAATGCGTCGAAACGGCGATCTTCGACCACCCCCGAGGCGACCCGGTGGTCGCTTGAACAAGACAGATCAGAAGGAATCGACCTCATGAGCCACGACATCCTCGTCACCGGCGGCGCCGGCTACCTGGGCTCGACGCTGGTGCCCGCGCTGCTGCGCGCCGGACACCGCGTCACGGTGCTGGACAGCTTTCTCTTCAGGCAGACCAGCCTGAACCACATCTGCCACGACCCGAACTTTCAGGTGGTCAAGGGCGACATCCGTGTCGAGTCGGTGGTGGCGCCGCTGCTGAAGAAGGCCGACGTCGTGATCCCGCTGGCCGCGCTGGTGGGCGCGCCGATGTGCAGCGCCGACCCGGTGGGGGCACGAACCGTCAACCGCGACGCGATCCTGCTGATGCTCAAGCTGATGTCGCGCCAGCAGCGCATCCTGATGCCCACCACCAACAGCGCATACGGCACCGGCGACGACGACAACTTCTGCACCGAAGAGTCGCCGCTGCGCCCGATCTCGATCTACGCGCGCGAGAAGGTCGAGATCGAAGGCGAGCTGATGCAGCGCGAGAACGCGATCAGCTTCCGTCTGGCCACCGTGTTCGGCATGTCGCCGCGCATGCGCATCGACCTGCTGGTCAACGATTTCACGCACCGCGCGGTGCATGACCGCTTCGTCGTGCTGTTCGAAGGCAACTTCAAGCGCAACTACATCCATGTGCGCGACGTGGCGCGCGTGTTCCTGCACGGCATCGAGCGCTTCGAGTCGATGCGCGGTGAGGTCTACAACGTCGGCCTGTCGGAGGCCAACGTGTCCAAGCGCGAGCTGTGCGAGCGCATCCGCAAGCACATTCCCGACTTCGTCTTCATGGACGCGCCGGTCGGCAAAGACCCGGACCAGCGCAATTACGTCGTCAGCAACGCCAAGCTCGAGGCCACCGGCTTCAAGCCGGAGACCACGCTCGACGCCGGCATCGGCGAGCTGGTCAAGGGCTTCGCGATGATCAAGAACACGCTGCACGGCAACGTCTGAGGGCCGGTCGCGCGCGATGAAGATCCTCTACGTGCAGCACGACATGCTGGTGTGGGCCTCGGCCCGCCAGTGGTCGTACACCACGCACATGGCCTACGTGGAAGGGCTGCGCGCGGCCGGCCACGAGGTGCTGGTGCTGTTCACGTCGTGCTGGTCGTGGGCACCGCGCCTCGTGGGCGATCACCGCTTCGACCAGGTGTGGGTCAACGACGTCACCCACATCCTCGGCCAGCGACCGGCGTGGGAAGCGCCGCCGCCGCTGACCGAGGCCGACTTCGGCTGGCTCGCCACGCTGGCCCCGGTGCGCGTGGGCATCGTGATGGAGACACTGCACTACGACGACGGTGACTACGCCGAGGTGCCCGAGCTCGGCCGCCGGGTGCCGCTGATGCAGCGCGCGGTGCTGCCGCACGTGACGCACTTCTGCGTGGTCGACGAGAACGACGTGCGCCATGTCGAGAACTGGGGTGCGCAGGCGATCTGGACGCCTTGCCACGTGCCGCGCCGCTTCTTTCGCCAGGGCGCACCGAGGGTCGAGCGGCCCGCGGTGTTCATCGGCAGCGGCTACCAGCGGCGCGCGAAATACCTGCGCAACCCACGGCTGGCCGGTCTGCTCGAGTTCCGCAAGTCCGGCGAGCACACCACGCCGGTGCCGGGCCTGTTCGACCAGCTGCACAACGCGTTGCGGCCGCAACTGCTGGCCGAGCCGTTCAATCGCACGCAGTGGGAAGGCTTCGTCGGCACCGCGCAGCAGTTGCGCGCCAAGCTGTTCGACCTGTTCCTCGACGGCCTGACCGACAGCCTGGCCACCGTCAATCTGCCGTCGTTCGTCAAGACCTACGCGGGCCGCGTGGTCGAGAGCATGGCCATCGGCCAGCCCGTGGTGTCGTGGCGAATCCCGAGCCACCCGCACACCGAACGGCTGTTCCGCGACGGCGAAGAAATCGTGCTGTTCGACGACGACGATCCCGAGCGGCTCGCCAGCGCGCTCGAACGCCTGCGCGGTGAGCCGGGCCTGGCGCGGCGCATCGGCGAGCGCGCGCTCGCCAACGCGAAGACCCATCACACCTCCGAACACCGCGTCGGGCAGATCCTCGACTGGATCGCCACCGGCATCACGCCGCGACTCTGGGACTGACCATGACCGCACACACCGGCCGCGCCCTCGACGTTCTCTTCATCCACCCCGATTCGTCGCTGCAGGCGTACCAGGGATTGGCCCAGACCTATTCGGCGATCGAGCCGCCGACCTGGGCGCTGCTGCTCGCGCAGTCGTGCCGCAGCAAGGGCTTCGGTGTCGCGATCCTCGACTGCGATGCCGAGAAGTTGTCGCTCGCGGCGGCGCTGCGGCGCGTGCGGGAGCTCAACCCGCGCCTGGTGGTGTTCGTCGTCTATGGGCAGAACCCGAATTCGGGCACCACCAGCATGATCGGCGCGACGCAGCTGGCGCAGCAGCTCAAGCAGGATGCGGGGCAGCTGCCGATCGCCTTCGTCGGCTCGCACAGCAGCGCGCTGCCGCGCGAGGTGCTGGCGCTGCCATTCGTCGACATCGTGCTGCTGAACGAAGGTGTCTATGCGCTGCACAACCTGCTGCGTGGCAACCTGAAGGACGACGTCGCAAAAGTGGCCGGCATCGGCTACAAGAAGCGCGACCGTGACGGCAAGCCGATCCTGTGGCTGAACCCGCCGCAGGCGGTGGTGCCGCAGGAGCGCATGGACGACGACCTGCCGGGCTATGCGTGGGATCTGCTGCCGTACAGGGAGCGCCCGCTCGATCTGTACCGCGCTCACTTCTGGCATGCCGGCTTCGACCATGCGAAGCGCACGCCGTTCGCCGCGATCTACACGTCGCTGGGCTGCAATTTCGGCTGCGACTTCTGCATGATCAACATCGTCAACCGCGCCGACAACGGCGAGGACGTGCACGCGGCACACTCGCGTGGCATGCGGTTCTGGAGCCCTGCATTCATCGCCGGCGAGATCGAGAAGCTGGCCCGGCTCGGCGTGCAGACGCTGCGCATCAGCGACGAGATGTTCTTCCTCAACAAGCGCTACTACGAGCCGTTGCTGACGCAGGTGGCAGAGCGCGACCTCGGGCTGCGCATGTGGACGTACTCGCGCGTCGACACCGTGCGGGCCTCGGCGCTCGATCTGTTCAAGCGCGCCGGCGTCAACTGGCTCGCGCTCGGCATCGAGGCCGGCAGCCAGACCGTGCGCAAGGAGGTCAGCAAGGGCACGTTCCAGGAGGTCAACATCCGCGAGGTCTGCAAGACCGTGCGCGACGCCGGCATCCACGTGATCAGCAACTACATCTTCGGTTTTCCCGACGACACGCTGCAGACCATGCAGCAGACGCTCGACCTGGCGCTCGAGCTGAACACCGAGATGGCCAACATGTACCCCTGCCAGGCGCTGCCCGGCAGCCCGATCTACCGCCAGGCCATCCGCAACGGCTGGAAGTTGCCCGACAGCTACGCCGGCTACGCGTTCCTGTCGTACGAGTGCGAGCCGCTCGCCACGCGACACGTCGGCGCCGCCGAGGTGCTGCGCTTCCGCGACGACGCGTTCCAGACCTACTTCAAGAACCCGGCCTACCTCGAGCATGTGGGGCGCACGTTCGGCGCCCAGCAGCGTGCCAACGTCGAGGAGATGACGAAGATCCGCCTGAAGCGGCGCCTGCTCGGCGACTGACGCGCCAGGCGCGGCACGCGCTCAGGCCAGCGTGACCGGCGCGTGGCGCCAAGGCGCCACCGCGTAGGCGCGGCGCAGCCCTTCGCGCAAGTCGACGCGGGGCCGCCAGCCGAGGGCGCGCACGCGTGCGCTGTCGAGCAATTTGCGCGGCATGCCGTCGGGCTTGCTGGCATCGAACACCAGGCGGCCGCGAAAGCCCACCGTCTCGACCACGGTCTCGGCGAGCTCGCGGATGCTGAGATCGGCACCCCAGCCGATGTTGAGCGGCGGGCCGGCGTAGCCCGACTCGGCGAGCATCACGCACGCCTGCGCGAGATCGTCGACGTAGAGAAACTCGCGGCGCGGCGTGCCGCTGCCCCACACCACCAGCTCGGCGTCGCCGCGCTCGCGCGCCTCGTGCGCGCGCCGCAGCAGCGCCGGCAGCACGTGGCTGTGGCCGGGCGTGTAGTTGTCGTTGGGTCCGTACAGGCTCGCCGGCAACACGGTCACGTAGTCGCGGCCATGCTGGCGACGGTGGGCGTCGCACAACTGGAGGCCCGCGATCTTGGCCACTGCATAGGCCTCGTTGGTCGGCTCCAGCGGGCCGCTGAGCAGCGCCGACTCGGGCATCGGCTGCACGCACTCGCGCGGGTAGACGCAATTCGACGCGAAGTACATCAGCCGCTGCACGCCGGCGCGATGCGCCCCGCCGATCAGGTTGACCGCGATCTGCAGGTTCTGCTGCAGGAAGTCGGCCGGCTGCGACTGGTTGGCGAGGATGCCGCCGACCTTGGCGGCGGCGACGAAGACGTAGGCAGGGCGCTGCTCGGCGAGAAACGCGTCGACCGCGGCGGCATCGCACAGGTCGAGCTGATGGCGCGAGCGTGTGACGATGTGCTTGTGGCCGCGCGCCTGCAATGCCCGCACCAGGGCCGAGCCGACCATGCCGCGGTGGCCCGCGACGAAGATCGGTGCCTGCACTGGCAGCGCTGCGGCGCTCATGACGTCTTGGCCTGCGCGCCAGCGGCCAGGCGCGCGAGCACCTCGTCGACCAGCGGCGGCAGCAGCCGCGTCATCGGCAGCTCGGCCCGGAAGCGCTGGTGCACGCCGTCGGCCACCTGGCGCCGGTTGGGCATCGCGAGCGCCTCCTGCGCCCACTCGACGAGCTCGTGCGTGTCGGCGTGCAGCACGTAGGGATCGAGCGGGCAGGGCAGGCGGTAGCGCTCGTGCAGCAGGAAGTTGCGGTTCTGCAGGTGGTAGTGCATGCGCGAGACCGAGGGGATCTCGTTGCGTTCGGACAGCCGAAGCGACAGGCACACCTTGGCACGCGCCTGCGCGTCCTGGCGCAGGTATTCGGGCGCGCCTGGCTCGAGGCAGACGACGCGATGCCGGCGCCCGAGCTCTCCGAGCAGACGGCGGCGATGCTCGGTCAGCGAGCCGGAAAAGAAGAAGTCGATGTCGCACTCAGACTCGGGACGATGGCGCACGGTGTCGAAGCCGCTCACCCAGCCATGCGGCAGGAACCGCACAGGCACCTGCGGGAAAAGCGCCTGGTAGGCCGGCACCATGCTCTCGGCGAGCACCCAGATCGCCTCGCACAGGCTCACCGCCGCGTTGAAGGCGTCGAAACGGAGCTTCCAGTAGCCGCGGTTGCTGTAGTGCCAGTGGCTGTCGTCGATGCCACCATTGAAGGTGCCGTCGACGATCGGCTCGGTGCCGATCAGCACGAAGCAGGCGCCGAGGGCATGGCCGTCGATCAGCGTGCGCAGATGGCGCTCCTCGGTGAAGTGCTCCATCACCAGGTTGACCTGGCGCGGTATCACGGCGTGCGAGATGGAGGCGACGTGGCCGCAATCGCGCAGCGCGTTGCGCATCAGCAGCACGGTGTCGCCGATGCCACCGGAGTTGTTGTGGTTGCCGGTGTGGATCGAGAAGCGCATGGGGTCTCCTTGGCGGCGTGCCGTCAGTCGGCGCAAAAGCGGCCGTTCTTCCTGAACACCCACCAGAAGCCGTCCGCCATGCCGACTTCGCCGAACTGCTCGTGCACCGCCAGCATCACGCCAGGATGAAAGTTGTGCGGGTCGCGCAGGTAGTCACGGTCGCGATGCGCGCGCGCCACCTCGAGCAGATCAGGGCTCGGCAGCTGCTCCAGGTCGTCGCCGCAGATGATGGACAGGTCGTGCCGCGCCAGGCGTGCCGCGTCGCGCAGGTTCTGCCGCACCGACGGGTACTTGTGATCGCCGTCGACGTAGACGAAGTCGAACTGATCGTCGCGCATGCGCTGCAGCACCCGTTCCGAATCGCCGCGCACGATGTCGACGCTCACCCGGCCCGGGTGGGCGTTCTCGAAGCGTCGCACCGCGAGGATGGTGGACAGATAGGCCTCGAGCACCTGGCTGTCCATGGCCGCGTAGTTCCAATCGGCGTCGGCCAGGTCGGACGCGCTCGCGTAGGGGCGCCATGGATCCACCAGCGTGAGCGTGGAGCCCGGCGGCAGGTGCTCGAGCCAGATCTGCGTCGATCCCTCGCCGAACCACGTGCCGACCTCGAGCGCGTGGATCGGCCGGTCGAACAGGCCGATCGCGCGCTTCATGTGTTCGACGCGGAACGGCCAGGCCTGGTTGGTCGGAATCGAAGGAGGGTTTTGGCTCATCGGTGAGGGTTCAAATGCAACGGAATGCCGGATCGATGCGGTCGTCCGCGAGGCGCTGCGTCGGCGGCTGAGCAGCGGGGTGTAGATGGCCGCGCGGCCTTGCGGGCTTGACGGCGCTGAGCGATGCGACGAGCTCGCGCGGCGAGCCGTGGCCGTCCTCGAGCACGCCCACGGCTTCGAGCTGCCAGTCGCCGTGGCCCCGGCTGCCTGCTGTCGGCCTGGCGAGATGGGCAAATGAACCTTCGTGCCAGGCGCGTTGCCAATCCGGATCGTCCGCGGCACCGGGGCGTGAGCCGTGCGGCACGCGCACGAAGAGCTTCGCGGCCGGCTTGGCGACGCGCCACAGCTCGTCGAACAGTGGCTGGGCGTCGCGCACGCGTTCCAGCACTTCGCCCAGGTGAACGCCGTCGACGCTGTCGTCGGGCAGCGGGAGCGGCTGCGCGCCGGCTTGCGCGGCGTCGAACACCAGCTCATGGCGGCCCGGTGCGGTGTTCGCATTGAGCCAGCCGAAGATGTACTCGCGCCCGCCGTCCAGATGCAGCACGCGCGGGCGTCGCTCGAACCCGGCCACGCGTTCGCTTCTCTTCACCCACGACTCTTTCTGCGGCACGCTCCAGTTCGAGTGGACGGTGCTGGTGTGGGCACGGTAGTGCAGCTCTTCGTCACCGGGCGCGGCCTCGTCGACGTACCACGGCGTGTGTTCGACGATGTAGGGGTGGCCCAGGCGCAGGTTGCACGCCTCGTTGCTGAACTCGGCGCGCGCTGGGTACAGCGCGAACGTGGTGTCGATCGGCGCGGCGAAGACGCCCGGCGCCACCGGATGCTCCCAGAACTGCGACTCCCACTTGCGCACGATGTCGGCCTCGGCATAGTGGTCGGGCAGGTTGTCGATGCGCAGCGCCGGGCCGACCTTCTTCGCGTCGGGGTAGCGCCGCAGGCGTTCCAGCAGGGCGCCGATCAGGTCCGCCGGGCAGAACTCGGCCGGCACGATGTCGGAGTCGGTCAGCACGAACGGCGTGTCGAGCACGCGGTGCACGCCCTGCTGCCACAGCACGTACGGCCCGTGGTTCTCGGGCAGCAGCAGCGCGTTGACGCCGTCGGGCAGCGCGCGGTACCAGTCGAGCAGCGGTGCGTAGTTCGAGGCGTTGTCGAGAATCACCACGCGGCGCGTGCCGGCACTGCGCAACCACTGCACCAGCCGGCGCAGCGCGTCGAAGCGGTTGCGATTGACGATGAAGACGGGGACGTCGCGCCAGTCCAGTTCCAAGGTCGCTGTGGGCATCGTCGCGGCGGCAGTGATCGATCGGCCGCAGTCTAGGAGTCCGCTGGTGCACTCGATCGGCGGGACAGCAGGGTGAACACCGCGCTGTCCGTCTGTTGCGATGCATGCGGGCGCTTCGGCGCGGCGAGCGCTGCGGCGCGTGACCGGCTGCACGAATCGATGCGACGCCGACGCCGCGACTAGGAATTCGTCTGACACGCCGCTTGGACGAATCTGGACTGAAGGCACAGAGAAGGACCAATTTCGCCGCGCTGATCGCACACCCACAATGCGGCCCATCGATTGCACACATTCACACGGAGCCCTCGATGACCAGCGACCAGACCCTTGCCGAAATCCGCGAAGCCAACCTGTCGTACCTGATGTTGGCGCAGACCTTGATCCGCAGCGACCGCGAACAGGCGCTGTTCCGTCTGGGCATCGGCGAGGACAACGCAGCGCTGATCGACGCGCTGACGCCGGCGCAGATGATGAAGATCGCTTCGTGCAACACGCTGCTGTGCCGCATGCGCTGCGACGACGAGCTGGTGTGGGGCCTGCTCACCAACCACGGCAAGCCGGCCGCCAACGACGGCGTGTCGCGCCTGCACGCCTCGATCCTGATGGCCGGTCGCCACCAGGAAGCCGCCTGACCCCGCCAGCGAGCCTGCTGCCCACACCGGAGCGTGACATGAGAGTCAAGAGCATCCTCACCGAAGCCAAGCAGATCGAACGTGCGGTGGAGCTGATCCGCCTGGGCGCCCGACTGCAGGTGCTGGAAAGCGAAACCGACCTGAGCTACGAGCGCCTGCTGCGCCTGTACAAGGAGGTGGCCGGCAAGAGCCCGAGCAAGGGCCAGCTGCCCTTCTCGACCGACTGGTTCGTGACCTGGCAGCCCAACATCCACGCCAGCCTGTTCCTGAACATTCACGAGTACCTGAACAAGGCCGCCGAGCTCGACGAGATCGATATCGTCATCAAGGCCTACAAGCTGTATCTGGAGCAGATCAGCGCGCAGGACCTGGACCCCCAGCTGTCGGTGACGCGCGCCTGGCGCCTGGTGAAGTTCGTCGACAACGGCATGCTGACGATGACGCCGTGCTCCAAGTGCGGCGGCCACTTCGTCACCCACCCGCACGAGATCGCGCGCCACTACGTGTGCGGCATGTGCAACCCGCCGGCCCGCGCAGGCAAGGGGCGCCAAAGCGGCTCGTTGCGCGCAACGTTGGAAATTCACTGATCTGGAGGCGCCACTGCGTTCAGAATCGCGGTGGATCTGCCGAAGTCTTGGGTGGGTCCTGTTTCTCTGCTTGTCTCCTCCTAGTGGGCACTGGTCGTTTCGTGCCCTTGCGGCGCGGCGCTTCGGCGACGCGCCGCTTCTTCTTTGGGCGGGCGCGGCGTCGCTGGCGCCGGCGGTGACAACCTCTTTGCACGGTGTAACCCGCTCAAGCGCGATAGCAGCGCGCCGATAAGGCAGATGCGGCGGACGTGCCGGCAAGGCTGCCGACCGCACACGGAAGCGCTCACATGTTCGTCATCATCGGCTGGGTCGTTGCGCTGGGCTGCGTGTTCGGCGTGTTCATCGCGCACGGCGGCAACATCAGCGTCGTGCTGCACGCGCTGCCGTTCGAGATGGTGACGATCATGGGCGCGGCGATCGGCGCCTTCGTCGCCAACAACCAGATGAAGGTGTTGAAGGCCTCGGCCGCCGGCCTGGCCAGCTGCTTCAAGGGCAGCAAGTACACCAAGGCGCGCTACATGGAGCTGATGGCGCTGCTGTACGACATCTTGCAGAAGGCCCGCAAGGAGGGCCTGATGTCGATCGAGAAGGACGTCGAGGATCCGCACAACTCGCCGCTGTTCCAGAAGTACCCGACGGTGGGCAACGACCACCACGTCAGCGAGTTCATCACCGACTACCTGCGCATGATGGTCTCGGGCAACCTCAATTCGCACGAGATCGAATCGCTGATGGACAGCGAGATCGAGACCCACCACCACGAGGCGCACGCGCCGGTCGGCGCGCTGCAGCGGCTGGCCGGCGGCCTGCCGGCGTTCGGCATCGTCGCGGCGGTGCTCGGCGTGGTCAACACGATGGGTTCGGTGGGGCAGCCGCCGGCGGTGCTGGGCGCGATGATCGGCTCGGCGCTGGTGGGCACCTTCCTCGGCATCTTGCTGAGCTACGGCATCTTCGAGCCGCTGGCCGGTCTGCTGGAGCAGAAGGTCGACGAGAGCGGCAAGGAGCTGCAGTGCATCAAGACCACGCTGCTGGCCTCGATGCAAGGCTACGCACCGCAGGTGGCGATCGAGTTCGGGCGCAAGGTGCTGTACTCGACGGAGCGGCCGACCTTCATCGAGCTCGAGGGGCACGTGAAGGGGAAGAAGTGACCTTCATTGGCCTGTTGGCTGGGCGGATGTCTCGCCTGAGAGCGCGCGGGTCGCGCCCCGCCGGCGATCACTTTCATTTGGGGCCGCAAATGAATGTAGCTCGCCAGCCGGGCGAGACCGGCTGGCTGCTGCAAGCAGCACAGAAGGAAGGCTGAGAACGATGGCTGGCGATTCCAAGAAACTGCAGCCGATCATCGTCAAGAAGATCAAGAAGGGCGGCCACGGCCACCACGGCGGCGCGTGGAAGATCGCCTATGCCGACTTCGTGACGGCGATGATGGCGTTCTTCCTGCTGATGTGGCTGCTCGGCTCCACGACCGAGGGCGACAAGAAGGGCATCGCCGACTATTTTTCATCGCCGATGAAGGTGGCGATGTTTGGCGGCTCGGGCGCCGGCGACTCCTCGCACGTGCTCAGGGGCGGCGGCCAGGACCTCACCCGCACCACCGGGCAGGTCAAGCGCGGCGAGGTCGAGTCCGAGCGCAAGACGATCAATCTGAAGGCGCTCAAGGAGGAGCAGATCCGGGCCGAGATCTCGCGCCTGCGCAGCCTGCAGCAGCGCATCGAGGGCGAGATCCAGAGCAACCCCGGCCTGGGGGCGTTTCGCTCGCAGATCCTGCTGGAGCTCACGCGCGACGGCCTGCGCATCCAGATCGTCGACGCACAGAACCGCCCGATGTTCGCCAGCGGCTCGGCGCAGGTGCAGCCTTACATGCAAGAGCTGTTGCGCGCGATCGGCGCCGTGCTGGCCGAGGTGCCGAACCACCTGACGCTCGAAGGGCACACCGACGCCACGCCGTTCTCCGGTGGCGTGCGCGGCTACAGCAACTGGGAGCTGTCGGCGGACCGTGCCAACGCGTCGCGGCGCGAATTGATCGCAGGCGGCCTGCCGGACGAGCGCGTGCTGCGCGTGCAGGGGCTGGCCGCCAGCCAGCTGCTCAACCGTGAACAAGCCGACGATCCGACCAACCGTCGCATCAGCATCGTGGTGATGACGCGCGAGGCCGAAGACGCGCTCTTCAAGACCGAGCCCGTCGACGGTCCCGCCGAGCCGTCGATCAAGCCCGAGCGGCCCAGCGTGGTCTCAAGCCCAGCCGCGGCCGGCCGATAAGACCAGTGAGCACGCCCGCAGTCCGCGCGGCCGAAGGATCGCCGTCATGAGCAACCCCGCCGACCTGAAGTTTCTGATCGTTGACGACTTCTCCACCATGCGGCGGATCGTGCGCGGCCTGCTCAAGGAGATGGGTTGCGAAAAGGCCGAAGAGGCCGAGGACGGTGCCGCGGCGCTGGCGGCGCTGAAGGCGCAGAAGTTCGACTTCGTCGTGTGCGACATCAACATGCCGAACATGAACGGCTTCGAGTTCCTCAAGGCCGTGCGCGCCGACGACACCCTCAAGCACATCCCGGTGCTGATGGTGACCGCCGAGGCGCGCAAGGAAGACATCGTGCTGGCCGCGCAGACCGGCGCCTCCGGGTACATCGTGAAGCCGTTCACGAAGGCCACGCTGGAGGAGAAGGTGCAGAAGATCGTCCAGAAGATCGCGGCCTGACCGATGAAGATGGATGAACTCGCCGCGCTGATGCCCAAAGGGCCGGTGACGGCGTCGCCCGAGGTGTTCCAGCAGCTGGGTGCGATCACCCGCATGCTGCACGACACGTTGCAGCAGCTCGGCGTGATGCCCAAGCTGCAGCAGGCGGCCGACGGCCTGCCCGATGCGCGCAGCCGCCTCAACTACATCGCCAGCAAGACCGCGCAAGCCGCCGAGCGCGTGCTCGATTCGGTCGATCACGCCAAGCAGGAGCACCAGCACATCAGCGCCGAGACGCGCGCGCTGGCCAGCGCGCTGATCGCCGATCCGGTGCGCGCGGTGGCCTCCGGCGCGGTGCTCAATTTCGTCGGTGACGTCGAGTCACGCACCGGCCGCATCGACCAACACCTCACCGACATCATGCTGGCACAGGACTTCCACGACCTCACCGGCCAGGTGGTGGCCAAGGTGGTGACGCTGGCCACCGACCTGGAAGACAGCCTGTTGAAGCTGCTGGTGCAGGTGGTGCCGCCCGAACAGCGTGAAAAGGTCACTGAAGTGCAGGGCCTGCAGGGCCCGGTGGTGGACCCCGCGGTGCGCAGCGACGTGGTCAAGAACCAGAGCGAAGTCGACGATTTGCTGGCCAGCCTCGGCTTCTGAGGCCGGCGTGCTGATCCAGTTGTAAAAAGGGCCGGCTGGAAGCCGGCTTTTCGGGCTTAAGAAAAGCGCGCCGTCGGCACGATGTCGGAACCGATTCGTCGTTCCGCACATGGCTGCCGATCCGCAAGACCGCAACTTACCCGCCTCGCACCGGCGCATCGTGCGCGCCCGCGAAGACGGTCAAGTCGCACGCTCGCGCGACCTCGGCCACTTGCTGCCGATGGTGATCGGCGTCGCGGCACTGGTGGTGCTGGCGCCGGCGGCCACGCACGCGGCGGGCCGGCTGCTGGCCGACGGCCTGCGCTTCGACGCCGGCGCGCTCAGCTCGTCGCAGCCGATGCTGGAGTCGCTGTCGCTGCATGCGCATCGCCTGCTCGCGGTGCTGGCGCCGTTGGGCCTGGGCATGGCGGTGGCGGCGATCGTCGCCGCAGTGGTGTCGGGCGGCTGGAACTTCACCTGGAAGCCGCTGACGCCGAGCTTCGGCAAGCTCGATCCGCTGTCGGGGCTGGCGCGCCTGTTCTCCAAAGCGCACCTGGGCGAAGCGTTGAAGGCGAGCCTGCTCGCGTTGGTGCTCGGCTCGATCGGCGCTTTCGTGCTCGGCCAGCTGATGGCGCGCAGCCACGATGCGCTGGCGATGGCGCTGCTGGCCGCGCTGTCGCATACCGCGCAATCGGTGCTGTGGGGCGTGTGGTGGCTGCTCGTGCCGCTGGGCGCGTTCGCTGCGGTCGACGTGCCGCTGCAACGCCACCTGTGGATGAAGCGGCTGATGATGAGCCGCGAAGAGGCCAAGCAGGAGATGAAGGAGCTCGAGGGCAACGTCGAGGTCAAGGCCAAGGTCAAGGCGCGCATGCGCGAGATGGTCAAGCGCCGCATGCTCGCCAACGTGCCGCAGGCCGACCTGGTGGTGATGAACCCGACGCACTACGCGGTCGCGCTGAAATACAACGACGCCACGATGGCCGCGCCGCGCGTGGTGGCCAAGGGGGCCGACCTGCTGGCGATGCGCATCCGCGACCTCGCGCGCGACGCCAAGGTGCCGGTGCTGCGAGCGCCCCCGCTGGCGCGCGCGCTGTACGCGCACGTGGAGATCGACCGCGAGGTGCCCGCGGCGCTGTTTGCCGCGGTGGCGCAGGTGCTGGCCTACGTGTACCAGCTGCGCGCCGCGCTGGCTGGCCAGGCCCCGATGCCGCAGGCCGTGCCGGAGCCGCAACTGCCGCCGGGGTTCGACCCCGACGAGAAGGCGGCGCCACACGCCGCGCAGGCCGCTGAATGAACGCGCTGCTGCGCTCGTGGTTCGGTGCGCGCGCCGACTCCGTCAAGGGCGTGATCGCGCCGCTGTTCGTCGTGCTGGTGCTGGCGATGATGGTGCTGCCGCTGCCACCGCTCGCCCTGGACGTGCTGTTCACGTTCAACATCGCGATCGCGCTCACGGTGATGATGGTGGCCGCGCGCATGATCAAGCCGCTCGACTTCGCGGCCTTTCCGACCGTGCTGCTGATCACCACGCTGTTGCGCCTGTCGCTCAACGTGGCGTCGACCCGGGTCGTGCTGATGCAGGGCCACACCGGCGCCAGCGCCGCCGGGCAGGTGATCGAGTCGTTCGGCCACTTCCTGATCGGCGGCAACTTTGCGGTCGGCCTGATCGTGTTTGCGATCCTGGTGGTGATCAACTTCATCGTCGTCACCAAGGGTGCCGAGCGCATCGCCGAGGTCGGCGCGCGCTTCACGCTCGATGCGATGCCCGGCAAGCAGATGGCGATCGACGCCGACCTGAATGCCGGCCTGATCGACGAGACCGAGGCCAAGCGGCGGCGCACCGAAGTGGGCGAAGAGGCGGAATTCTTCGGCTCGATGGACGGTGCGTCCAAGTTCGTGCGCGGCGACGCAGTGGCCGGCATCCTGATCCTGGTGATCAACATCGTCGGCGGCTTCCTGATCGGCGTGGTGCAGCACGGTCTGTCGGCCGGCCAGGCCGCCGAGAGCTACATCCTGCTGGCGGTGGGTGATGCGCTGGTGGCGCAGGTGCCGGCGCTGCTGATCTCGGTGGCCGCCGCGATGGTGGTGTCGCGCGTCGGCAAGCAGCACGACATCGGCACGCAGATCGGTGCGCAGGTGTTCGGCTCGCCGCGCGCGCTCGCGCTGGCGGCGGCCATCGTCGGCACGCTCGGCGCGGTGCCGGGCATGCCGCACCTGGTGTTCATCGTGATCGCCGCGGCGATCGGCTGGCTGGCGTTCTGGTTGCAGCAGCGCGCCAAGCTGCGCGCGGCGCAGCGCAGCGAGGTGACGCGCCCGACGCCGCCGGCGTCGGCCGAGGCGAGCTGGGACGACCTGCAGCCGGTCGACACGCTCGGCCTCGAAGTGGGCTACCGCCTGATCGCGCTGGTCGACAAGGAGCGCCAGGGCGACCTGCTGGCTCGCATCAAGGGCGTGCGCAAGAAGTTCGCTCAGGACGTCGGCTTCCTGCCGCCGCCGGTGCACATCCGCGACAACCTCGAGCTCAAGCCGAGCGTGTACCGCATCACGTTGCGCGGCGCGGTGATCGGCGAAGGCGAGGCGTTCCCAGGCATGTGGCTGGCGATCAACCCGGGCGGCGCGACGCTGCAGCTGCCCGGCACACGCGTGGTCGACCCGGCGTTCGGCCTGCCCGCGGTGTGGATCGAAGAGCGCGCGCGCGAGCAGGCACAGATGGCCGGCTTTACGGTGGTTGATTGCGCCACCGTCGTGGCGACCCACCTTTCACACTTGATGCAGGTGCATGCAGCGCGCCTGCTCGGCCGCGTGGAGACCCAGGCGCTGGTCGAGCACGTGACCAAGCTGGCACCCAAGCTGATCGAAGACGTGATTCCCAAGATGGTCGGTATCGCCACCGTGCAGAAGGTCTTGCAGCTGCTGCTGGAAGAGGGCGTGCACATCCGCGACATGCGCTCGATCACCGAGTGCCTGGCCGAGCACGCGACCAGCGTGACCGACCCGCTGGAGCTGGCGCGCCGCATTCGCGTGCACCTGGCGCCGGCGATCGTCAACCAGATCTACGGGCCGGTGCGCGAGCTCGACGTGATCGCGCTCGAGCCCGAACTGGAGCGCCTGGTGGCGCAGGCGCTCGGCTCGCCGCACGGTGCGGCACTCGACCCCGGCGTGGCCGAGACGCTGTCGCGCGAGGCCGCCAACACCGCCAAGCATCAGGAAGACATGGGCCACCCGGCCTGCCTGCTGGTGCCCGATGCGATCCGCGCCGCGATGGCGCGCCTGCTCAAGCGCGCCGCGCCGCGAATGCGCGTGCTCAGTCACAGCGAGATTCCTGAAACCCACTCGATCCGCATCGGTGCGGTGATCGGAGGCACAGCATGAACGTGAAGCGCTTCATTGCCCGCAGTTCGCGCGAGGCTCTCAACCAGGTGCGCATGGCCTTCGGGGCCGAAGCCGTCGTGCTGTCGAACCGGCCGTGCGAGCACGGCGTCGAGGTGCTCGCGATGGCGCCGGGCGCGATCGCGCAGATCGAGAAAGTCGCCGAAACGGCTACGCCGCACGAAGCGCCATCGATCGCGTCACCCGCGACGCCCAAGCGCGGCGCGCAGCAGCCGGCACAGCCCAACACACCAGTCGAGCAGGATGTGCAGAGCCTGGCAATGAGCACGCTGTCGTTCCAGGACTACGTGCGCGAGCGCCTGCTGCGCCGCCGTCGCGCGGCGATGCAGCCCGACCCGCCCGAGACCGTGATGCCGACCTACGAGGAGCGGGCGCCGGCAGCCGCCGCGCGCGCCAGCGCACCGCCGAGCGCACAGTCGGCGAGCGCGCCGACGGGCTCCCTGCCGGCCGCGACACCGACCCGGGCCCAGCCCGCGGGCGCGGCGACGCCTTCGTCCACGCGGCCGATCGCGCAACCGATGGCGGCGCTGCCGGCGGCAACGCCGGTGCGCGCGCAGCCGATGCCGAGACTGCCGCCCGCCGCTGCGCTGCCGATCGCGGTGTCGCGCGAGGCGTTGCGCCTGCCCGAGCCGGTGCCGTCGCTGGCCGACCCGGGCCCGGCGCAGCACGAACAGGCCGCCGTGATGAACGAGCTGCGTTCGATGAAGGGCCTGATCGAAGACCGCTTCAGTGCGCTCGCGTTCATGGAGCAGCTGCACCGCAATCCGCGCCAGTCGGCGCTGTCGCAGCGGCTGCTCGAATCCGGCTTCTCGCCGGCGCTGGTGCGCAAGATGGTCGAGCACCTGCCGGCCGACGCCGCCGACGAGGTGGGGTGGGCGCACGGCGTGCTGGCGCGCAACCTGCAAAGCGACGAGGCCAGCCTGCCGATCGAGGACCTCGGCGGCGTCTACGCGTTGATCGGCGCCACCGGGGTCGGCAAGACCACCAGCAGCGCGAAGATCGCTGCGTCGTTCGCCGCGCGCCACGGCGTGGCCAACCTCGGGCTGATCACGCTCGATGCGTATCGGATGGCGGCGCACGAGCAGCTGCGTGCCTACGGCCGCATCCTGGGCGTGCCGGTGCACACCGCGCACGACCGCGCATCGCTCGACGATCTGCTGGAGCTTCTGTCGGGCAAGAAGCTGGTGCTGATCGACACCGCCGGCATGGCGCAGCGCGACCAGCGCACGCGCGAGCTGCTCGACATGCTGGCGCATCGCGCGATCCAACGTCTGCTGGTGGTGAACGCAGCGTCGCAGGGCGAGACGATCGAAGACGTGATGCAGGCCTACGGCGCGGCGCAGTGCCGCGGCGCGGTGCTGTCCAAGATCGACGAGGCGGTGAAGATCGCACCGGCGCTCGACGCGCTGATCCGCCACAAGCTGCGCGTGGTCGGCGTCGCCAACGGGCAGCGCGTGCCAGAGGACTGGCACCGCCTGTCCTCCAGCGCGCTGATCCAGCGCGCGCTGCGCCCGGTGTCGATGCCGGCGTGGCACATCGAGAGCGCCGACATGAACCTGCTGTTCGCCGCGCAGCGCAGCGCGCTGCCTGCGGCCAGCGGCTGGCGTGCCTGAAGGACGAGGCCATGTCACTCAGCACCGCATCGGGTTCGCGTGCCGCCAACGATCAGGCGGCCGGGTTGCGCCGCCTGTTCGGCTCGGCGCGCAAGCGGGCGATCGCGCTCGTTCACAACGAACACGTGCCGCAAACCTCGCTGGTGATCGATCGTGTGTGCGACGCCGCGGCCGCGCTCGGGCTGCACACGCTGGTGGTCGACGCCGCCGACAGCGCGCCGGCGCCTCACGAGATGGCGTTGCTCGACCTGCCGTCGTGCGTGGAGACGATTTCCGACGACGTGTCGTACCTCGCAGCGCGTGGCTTGCCGATCCGCCACGTCGACGCCCGCGGCCGCTGCGGCGCATTCCTGCAGGCGCTGGAGACTGCGGCGCCGCAGGCCGACTTGTTGCTGGTGCACGCCGGCACGATGGACCTGGCGCGACTGTTCGCGCAGCAACGCACGCGTCCGCTGCTGGTCGGTGCCGACTCGCCGCGTGCGATGACCGAGGCCTACGCCGCGCTGAAGCGCCTGTCGCAGCGGCCGGGCTGGCTGGCGCACGACCTGCTGATCGTCGCCGACCCGCACGGCCCGCGCACCGAGCGCCTCGGCGAGAGCATGGCCGAGTGCGCCGAGCGCTTTCTCGGCGCGGCGATCCACGAGTGCGTCGTGATCGACCCGCACGCCGACGCGGCGGCCGCGCCCGAGGCGCGCCTGATCCACCTGCTGCGCGCGCAGATGGCGCAAGACCTGTTGCAGGACAGCGGCCTGGCGCCGCTACCCCACCACGCACCCGCAGTGCATTGAGACCGTATCAACCGAAGACTCGCGGAGAGCCTTTCATGTACACCGCCAAGGGCCAGTTGTCCGACTCCAACGCCCTGCTCAAGCAGTACAGCCCGCTGGTGCGCCGTCTGGCGCACCAGATGATCGCCAAGCTGCCTGCCAACGTCGAACTGAACGACCTGATCCAGGTCGGCATGATCGGCTTGAACGACGCGCTGTCGCGCTTCGATGCCAATCAGGGCGTGCAGTTCGAGACCTTCGCGACGCAGCGCATCCGCGGCGCGATGCTCGACGAACTGCGCGGAGGCGACTGGATGAGCCGCGGTGACCGCCGTCATCAGCGCGCGATCGAGGCCGCGGTGCACAAGCTCGAGCAGAGGCTGCAGCGTGCGCCCAGCGAGAGCGAGATCGCCGACGAGATGGGCATGATGCTGGCCGACTATCAGGAGCTGCTCGGCAAGGTGCGCGGCACCCAGCTGTTCTACCTGGAAGACCTGTCGGGCGACGATGGCGACGACTTCCTCGACCGCCACGTGGCCGACGAAGCGGCGAATCCGCTGGCGATGCTGCAGGACCAGCGCATGCGCGAGGCGCTGGTCGACGCGATCGGCAAGCTGCCCGAGCGCGAGCAGCACGTGATGAGCATGTACTACGAGCACGACATGAACCTGAAGGAGATCGCTGTGGTGCTGGGCGTGACAGAGAGCCGGGTGTGCCAGCTGCACAGCCAGTCGATCGCTCGCCTGCGCAGCAAGCTGCGCCAATGGTGACCACGACGATACGGAGCCAAGCGCCATGTTCGCCCTGCTGAAGAAGCCCGTTGCGCCCACCCTTGTCTCGGCCGCCGAAGCGGTGCCCACGCTCGATGCGCACGCGTTGATCGGCGGCATCAGCCGCGAGGCATCGTCGCTCGGCCGCGATGCGGCCGAGGTGCGCGGTGCGATCGACGACACCATCAAGGCTGCCGATGCACAGGCGCAGAAGGTGCAGGCGCTGGCGCAGCAGCTGGGCGAAGTGACGCAGGGCCAGCAGGCGATCGTCGACGAAACAGGCTCCAGCACGCAAGCGGTGGAGCGCGCGCGCAGCGCGATCGCCGGTGTCGGCAGCGAGGTTTCGCACATCGTCGACACGCTGCGCGACGTGTCCGGCGCAGCCAGTCAGATCACCAAGATCGCGCTGCAGACGCGGCTGGTCGCGTTCAATGCCTCGGTGGAGGCCAAGCGCGCCGGCGAGGCCGGGCGCGGCTTCAGCGTGGTGGCCGACGCGGTGCGCGAGCTGGCCTCGAAGGTCGACGAGTCGTCGCGCCGCATCATGGAGACCGTGGGCCAGCTCGATCAGCGCATCGAGACGCTGGCGCACGAGATCCAGCGCCAGGACAGCGGCCAGCCGCAAGGCCGGGTGCACCAGGCGCTCGACGAGTTGGTGCAGGCGATGGCGCGCATCCACGCCGCCGCCGGGCGCGGCCGCGAGATGTGCGACGGGCTCGATCGCCACATGGGCGAGATCGAGCGCGAGATGCACGGCACCAACAGCACGCTGTCCGCGACGCTGCAACGCACGGAAGGCTTCCTGCGCGTCTCGGAGCGGTTGATCGAGGTGACCGCGGCCTGCGGCATCGAAACCGCCGACAGCAAGTTCATTCGCGCGGCGCAGGACGCCGCGGGCCGCATCAGCGCGCTGCTGAACGACGCGCTGCAGCAGCGCCAGACCTCACTCGACGAGTTGTTCGACGCGCACTACACGCCGATCGCGGGCAGCGAGCCGCAGCAGCATCTGACGCGCTTTGCGAAACTTGCCGACAGCCTGTTCCCGCGCGTGCAGGAAGCGATCCTGAGCCTCGACCCGCAGATCGTGTTCTGCATCGCGGCCGACCGCAACGGCTACATCGCCTGCCACAACCAGAAATACAATCACCCGCAGCGGCGCGGCGACGTGGCTTGGAACACCGCCAACTGCCGCAACCGCCGCATCTTCAACGACCGCACCGGCCTCGCGTCGGCGCGCAACACCAAGCCGTTCCTGCTGCAGACCTACCGCCGCGACATGGGCGGCGGCCAGTTCGTGCTGCTGAAGGAAGCCGCGGCCCCGATCGTCGTGAACGGCCGCCACTGGGGCGGCCTGCGGCTGGCCTACAAGTTCTGATCCGACGGCGGGCCGGCACCGCGGTCGCGCGTGTCGCCTCGCTGCGCTTGGCTCGGGACGTCGATCGAGGCGTCGCCTAGGCGGCCAGCTCTTTCGACGGTGCGCTCGTCGAATCGAGCGGCTGCGGCTGCGACACATCGGGCAATGCGCCGCTCACCGTGTTGGCAGCCGCTTCGCGCGGCCCTAGGCTGAACTCGAAGCAGGCGCCGCGGCCGAGGTCGCCGATCGCGCGGATCGCGCCGCCGTGGCGCTGGATGATGCGCTGGACGATCGTCAGGCCGATGCCGGTGCCCTGGTAGTCGCTCTCGTCGTGCAGCCGGTGGAACGGCTGGAACAGGCGCGAGGCGCGCGTGGTGTCGAAGCCCGCGCCGTTGTCACGCACCTGGTACACCAGCTGGCCGTCGGGGCCGAGCACGCTGCACAGCGCCACCACCGGGTCGGGCGTGCGGCGCGTGAACTTGGCGGCGTTGCCGAGCAGGTTGGTCAGCACGATGCGCATCTGCGATTCGCTGGCCCATGCGTGCAGGCTCGGCTCGATCTGCCACAGCACCGGCGCCACACGCTCCACCGCGGGCAGGTTGGTGACCACCTCTTCGGCGAGGTGGCTGAGGTCCACGTTGGCGCGCTCGATCGCTTCGCTCGAGCTGCGGGCCAGCGCGAGCAGCGCCTCCAGCGTCGTGAGCATCTCCTGGGCGGCGCGCACCTGCAGATCGAGCAGTTCACCGGTCTCGCCGCGTGTTTGTTCGCCGAGACGCCGGCGCAGCAGCTCGGCCAGCCCCTGCACATGACCGATCGGCGTGCGCAGCTCGTGCGCCAGGTGGCGTGCAAAGGCTTCGAGATCCCGGTTCGCGAGCTCGAGCTCGCGCGTGCGCGCGGCCACCGCCGATTGCAGCTGCCGGTTGTGCACGATCAGCATCTGTTCGGCCTTCTTGCGCAGCGTGATGTCGCGCCCGACGCCGTGGTAGCCGAGGAAGCGCCCGGTGTCGTCGAAGCGCGGCGCGCCACTGACCGACACCCACATCGGCGTGCCGTCGCCGCGTGCGATGTGAAACTCCAGTGCGTGGAACGGCCGACCGGCATCGAGGTCGGCGCGGTGCGCGCGCCACTGCGCATCGGTGAGCGCATGCGGATAGAGCTCCCAGCGCGTGCGGCCTTCGGATGCCACTGCCAGGTCACCGAGGCGACGCCGCAACTCGTCGTCGGGGCGTATGAAGCGGTGCTCGGTGTCGGTGGCCCAGTACCAGTCGGCCGAGAGGCCGGCCAGCACGGCGTAGCGCTGTTCGCTCGCCTGCAGGCGCCGGAACGATTCCTTGTGCACCGTGATGTCGTGGCCCACGCCTTCGAAGCCGGCGAAGCGGCCGTCGCGATGGTGGCGCGGCCGTCCGGTGATCGACATCCAGCCACGCGCGCGGCCACCCAGCCCATCGACTTCCACCTCGAGTGCCCGAAAGCCTTCTTGGCGCTCGAGCATCTGGTTGAAGTGCGCCCAGCCGCCCGACGGCGGGTGCACGAAGCTCAGTTCGTCGTGGCGCCGCCCCAGCACGTCGCCCAGCGCGCGACCGGCCGGCTTGACCATCGGCGCGTCGGCCGACATCGACGACAGGCGATGGTTTTCGTCGGTCTCCCAGTACCACTCCTGCGACAGCTCGACGCGCGCCTGCCAGCGGCGCTCCGATTCGCCCATCACGCCTTCGACCTGATCGGCCAGCTCACCGAACGCCGAGGGCTCGGCCGGCGGCATGTCGCGCATGCGCTCCACCGCCTGTCGCCAGGCGCCGCGCTGCAGCTCGCGCGCTGTGCGCCGCAACGTGTCGGCGGCCAGGCGACGCGCGCGCCACTGCACCAGCACCAGCGACACCAGCGCGCCGAACGACAGCGCTGCAGGGAACAGCACGATCAGCAGCTGCGTGTGCGCGCGCTCGGCCAGCGCGGTGCCGGACAGCAGCGGCACCAGCGCGGCCAGCGCCACCGCCACCGACACGCCGGCCAGCAGCGACAGCACGAGCGTGAACGTCTTGAGGCGCGCCGCGGTGGCACGGCGCACCGAGTCAGCCGGCGAGGTTTGCGGCCACGGCATCGTCTCGGCGGTGGACGGCGAGCCGAGTGAGGAACGAGGCGAAGGATGAGACGAACGCGGAGGGCGAGACGTGCGCGCTGGGCGCGAGGGGAAGCGGGTCGGTCTGCTCTCTGAGGCCACCACGTGTCCTGAATGGCAAGCGGGCGGTGAACGCCGTGCGCGTCCTGCGTCCCTTGTTGCGATTGTCACATGCTTGCACAGGCAAACAACCTCGGCAATCGAGCGCAGCCCTCATGTCGGCACGAACCCAACGTTTGACGGCCCCGCAGAGGCGGGGTTGCGCAGCGCGGCGCGCGCGCCGATCGCCTTCAGGCTTCGAGCGACGAGCGACTGCGCAACGGCGCATGCGCGCCGCTGGCGGAGTACACGGCGGCGGCGCGGTCGGGCATCAGCACGTCGATCGCGCGATCGAGTGCCGCGGTGGCGCGCGCCAGCGCATCGCGCTGCGCAGCCACCTGGGCGCTGGCCAGTCCGAGTCGGCGCCGCAACGACAGCGGCGTGCCGCCACGGCGCGCTGCCTGCATGAAGCGCTCGACCGCGTGCGACAGTGCCTTGTGCAGTTCGCCGGCGTGCAGCTCGATGCACGGCATGTCGCGCGCGCTGAGCGCGCCCTGCAGGTCATCCAGGTGCTGCTCGACGCGCTGCAGTGCCGCCTCCAGCTCGGCACCGGACATGCCCTCGGCCGCGCCCGGCGCGGCCGCTTCGCTGCGAACCACCGCGTGACCCACGGTTCAGTTGCTGCCGCGGTCGAGCAGTTCGCGCGCGTTGGCCAGCAGGCGGTCGGCGATCGCGTGCGGATCGATCGTGTACTGCCCCTCGCGGATCGCTCGAGTCAGGCGCTCGACCTTCTGTGCATCGAACGACCCGTCCGCCAGCCCGCTGGCGATCACGCTGGCTGTAGACGACAACTCGACCTTGGCGCTCGGTTCGGGGTTCGACGAAGACGCCGGCGGGTTGCCGCCGGGGGCGGGCTTGCGGTCGGCCTTGGCGGCCGCCAGGGCGGATTTGCTTTCGAGCGGACCGATCTTCATCATGGACTCCACCGTGTGCGCTGTTCACGCACCGCTGTGATGAGAGTGGTATCGGAACGCGCGGCGCGGACTTTAGGCCTCGTGATGGGCTTTCCGGCGCGGCCCCGCGATCCCGGGGGGTGAAGGCGTGTCGAAACGTTGCAGCCGGTCACAGCGCCACCTCGATGCGGTGCTCCGCGGTGGCGCGGCCGCTGACGACGCGGCCGCCGTCGATGCGCACCTTGGCGGTCTGGCCGTCGATGCCGGCGTTGAGCGCCTGACCGTCGGCACTGATCGAAAAGCCCGTGCCCAGCGTGATCACGCGCACGGTGTCGCCGGCGGCGAACCATTGGCGCAGCTTGAGGTCGGCTTCGCGCAGCGGCTGGCCCGGGCGCATGGCGCGCGCCAGCGTGCGGCCGACCGCGGACGGCGGGTCGCGCAGCACAGGGCTCGGCTCGGCGGCCAGGTCGGCCTGCGCCTGCTGCAGATGCGAGGCCTGCAGCACGCTGCCGGCTGGCAATGATTGATTGACCGTCCACGTGGTGGCGAACACGCGCACGGTAACCGGCACGAACACGTTCCAGCGTGCCCCTTCGTCGCAGCGCAGTCCAACGCGCGCGCGGCCCCACAGCCGCGTGCCGGCCGGCAGGTAGGGCGTGATGCGGGCACAGGGCGCCAGCTTCAGCCGGGGATCGAGCACACCCACTTCGACCTCGAGCCGCGCGCCCTCCGGCAGGGCGGTCTGGCTGGCGAGCTGCTGCACCTCGCGTGACCAGCTGTCTTCCACCGCGCTCTGTGCGGCGCAGGCACCGGCCAGCGCACACAGCGCGAGTGCGCTCAGCGCGGGCCGACGCCACAGACGGCGGTCGCAGGATGGGTGAACAGACTTCTCCACGGGCAGCATCGTGACGGCGCCGGCGCAACGCCGGTGTGTCGAAATGGCCCGGGTTGTGCCGTCTTTTCGCGCTTAGGTCCGCAGGGGGCCTGCCCACAATGGGTTCGACGTCGTTGGGTATCCGTGTGACGTGCATCACGGTGCCTCCCAGCGGCGCCAGCGCACGGCCCGCTGAGGCCGCGCACGAAAGGACCCGCCGATGCAACGCCTCACCGATGCGCTCGACTTCCAGGCCCAGGCCCTGGTGCTGCGCGCCGAGCGCCAGCGTCTGATTGCCAGCAACATCGCCAACGCCGATACCCCGGGCTACGTGGCGCGAGACATGGACTTCGCGCGCGCGCTGCGCGAGGCGACCGGCCAGGCGCAGGCGGTGGCCCCGGCCGCCACGCAGGCGCGCCACCTGGCGGTGCCCGGTGGTGCCCAGGCCGAAGCGCAGCTGATGTACACGCGGCCGGCGCAGGACAACCTCGACCGCAACAGCGTCGACATGGACCGCGAGCGCGCGGCGTTCGCCGACAACACGGTGAAGTACGAAGCGACGCTGCGCTTCATCAACGCGCAGGCGCGCACGCTGCTCGACGCGATGAAAGCGCCGAACCAGGCGTGACCCAGGAGCCCCCCATGAGCCTGTTCCAGATCTTCAACGTCGCCGGCAGCGCCACCAGCGCGCAAACCCAGCGCCTGAACGTGGTGGCCTCCAACCTCGCCAACGCCGACACGGTGGCCGGCCCCGACGGCCAGGCCTACAAGGCGCGCCAGGTGGTGTTCCAGACCCAGCTGATGGGCGAAGTGGCCGGCGCCGGTGGCACGGCAGGCGCCGCAGGCGTGCGGGTGAGCACGATCGCGGAAGACAACACGCCGGGCCGGCGCGTGCACGACCCCAAGCACCCGGCCGCCGACGCGCAGGGCTACGTGACCTACAGCAACGTCAATCCGGTGGAGGAGATGGTCAACATGATCTCGGCCTCGCGCTCCTACCAGAACAACATCGAAGTGATGAACACCGCCAAGAGCCTGCTGCTGAAGACGCTGCAGCTCGGCCAATGACCTCGTCGCGCAGGAGCTGAGCCATGGCCACCACCGCCGTCCAGAACACAGGCAGCAGCGCTGCTGGCGCCGCGGCTGCGTCGCTGGCCAGCAGCAGCAGCGCGAACACCGAAGACCGCTTTCTCAAGCTGCTGGTCGCCCAGCTGCAGAACCAGGATCCGCTCAACCCGATGGACAACGCGCAGGTCACGACCCAGATGGCGCAGATCCAGACCGTGAGCGGGATCGACAAGCTCAACAGCACGGTGCAGGGGCTGAACGCGCAGTTCGCGCAGCTGCAGGCGCTGAGCGGCGCCTCTCTGGTCGGGCACGACGTGCTGGTCGACGGCAACCGGCTGGTCGCCGACGCCGATGGCACCGGCCATGCCGGCTTCGAGCTCGCCTCGCAGGCCGACCACGTGAAGCTCGAGGTGCTCGACGCCAGCGGGCGCGTGATCGACAGCGCCGACCTGGGCGCGATGGCCAGCGGGCGCCACAGCTTCGATTGGACGCCGTCGGCCGGCGTCAACCCGGCGCAGGCCGCGCGATTCCGCATCACGGCGACGCTGGGCGCCACCGCGGTGAGCGCCACGACCTTCACGCGCGATCGCGTCGATGCGGTGAGCGCCGGCCCGACCGGGCTGGTGCTCGAGCTCGCCAACGCGGGCCCGGTGGCCTACGACCAGGTCAAGGTCTTCGACTGAACTGAACCCCCAGCATCCGAGAGGAGCACCCATGAGTTTCCAGCAAGGTCTGTCCGGCCTGAACGCCACCGCCAAGAGCCTGGAGGTGATCGGCAACAACATCGCCAATGCGTCGACCTACGGCTTCAAGTCCTCGCGCGCCGAGTTCGCCGACGTGTATGCCGCCGCGCTCAACGGCGCCGGCACCAACTCGATCGGCATCGGCGTCAACCTGGCGGCGGTGTCGCAGCAGTTCACGCAGGGCAACATCCTGACCACCGAAAACCCGATGGACCTGTCGATCAACGGCGCCGGCTTTTTTCAGGTGACCGACGGCAACAGCCCGGTGGTGTTCACGCGCAATGGCCAGTTCAAGATCGACCGCGACGGCTTCATCGTCAACAACCAACTGCAGAAGCTGCTCGGCTATCCGGCCAGTGCCAACGGCGTGATCCAGCCCGGCGCGGCCTCACCGATTCAGCTCCCGACCTCGGGCATCAACCCGCAGGTGACGAGCCGGATCGACATGGAGTTCAACCTCGACTCGCGGCTGGCCGTCACCGCGCCGACCGCAGGCGCGGCGATCAACTTCGCCGACCCCACCACCTACAACAACGCCACCTCGATGAGCGTCTACGACGACAAGGGGCAGGACGTGGCTTTGACCTACTACTTCCAGAAGGCAGCCACCGACACCTGGAACGTCTTCGTGACTGCCAACGGCACCACGGTGGGCGGCACCGCTGCCGCGCCGCTGCCGGTTACGACCATCACGTTCCCGCCCAACGGCTCGGCGCCCACCGCGCCGGCCGCGCCGGTGACGCTCAACATCCCGGCGTCGACCAACGCCGCCGGTGCGGTCACGCTGCCGATCCCCGGCATCGCGCTCGACCTGACCAGTGCCACGCAGTACGGCGCCGGGTTCGGCGTCACCAACATGACGCAGGACGGCTTCGCGCCAGGTCAGCTCAACAGCATCAGCATCGAGAGCAACGGCATCGTGATGGCACGCTACTCCAACGGCCAGTCGCGGCCGGGCGGGCAGATCGAGGTCGCGACCTTCCGCAACCCGCAAGGGTTGCAGCCGCTCGGCGGCAACGCCTGGGGCCGCACCTTCACCTCGGGCGACCCGGTGTTGGGCACGCCGGGCAACGGCAACCTGGGCGTGCTGCAGGCCGGCGCGCTGGAGGAAAGCAACGTGGATCTCACCGCCGAGCTGGTGAACATGATCACCGCGCAACGCATCTACCAAGCCAATGCGCAGACCATCAAGACGGTCGACCAGATCCTGCAGACGCTGGTCAACATGAGGTGAACATGACCCACCCCCGATGCGCCCTAGCGGGCGCCTCCCCCTCGAGGGGGCGCCGCCACCGGACCGGCGAAGCCGGATCCGCGGCGGCCACTTGGCGGCGGTGGCTCATGCGGATCGGCGGACATCGAGCAACGCGGATTCTCTGACTGCCAGGAGATGCGATGGATCGCATGATCTACCTGTCGATGGCAGGCGCCAAGGCGACGATGCAGCGCCAGGACGCGCTCGCGCACAACCTGGCCAATGCGTCGACCGCGGGCTTCCGCGCGGAGATGACCGCGTTTCGCGCGGTGCCTGTGCTCGGCTCCGGCGCCAGCACGCGCGTCTACGCGATCGAGTCGACGCCCGGCTACAACGCCGAGCCGGGGCCGGAGCAGGCCACCGGGCGCAACCTCGACGTGGCGCTGAAGGGCAACGCCTGGCTCGCGGTGCAAGGTCTGGACGGCACCGAGGCCTACACGCGCGCCGGTGCACTCGACGTCGACGCCGAAGGGCTGCTGATCACGAAGACGGGCCGCACCGTGCTCGGCGATGGCGGGCCGATCACGATCCCGCCCAACGCGCAGGTGCAGATCGCGTCCGACGGCACGATCAGCGCGGCGGTCGGCAACAACAAGCCGCAAATGGTCGGCAAGCTGAAGCTGGTGACGCCCGAGACGCCGCTGCAGCGCGGCGAGGACGGCTTGTTCCGCGCCGCCGACGGCGACCTGCCGGCCGACCCGAACGCGCGGCTGCAGGACGGCGCGCTCGAAGGCAGCAACGTGAGCGCGGTCGAAACGATGATCGCGATGATCGCGGCGTCGCGCCAGTTCGAGCAGCAGATGAAGATGGTGCACAGCGCTCAGGAGAAGGAGCAGACGGCGGCCAAGCTGTTGTCCAACAGCTGATTCCGCCCGTGCGCTCGTCACCCGCTCAGTAGCGCACGCGCAGGTAGCGCGCGCCGAACGCGCGCGCCAGCGGCACCACGCCGCGCAGCGATCCCGGCCGGTACAGCGGCCCCCACGACGCGACGCAGGCGTCGAAGATCCACTGCGACACCAGCTCGCCGCGCGCAGCCAGCCGCGCGACGAAGTGCTGGTGCCCGGCATCGGCGATGCGCTGTGCCTCGTCGAGGTGCTGCAGGTAGTGGCGCGCCAGCTCGGCGAGGTTGCTCAGGTCGGGCGCCACCTCGACGTAGTGGCGGCCCGGCTGCAGGCCGTCGTCGACGATCGCGCAGGCGCGCAGCGACTGCGCCAGCACCAGGCAACGGCACGCCAGGCCTTCGAACACGCGATAGGTCAGCGGGTGGTTGCCCCACGGCGCGATGCACAGCTGCGTGTTGCGCAGCCGGCGCGTGTGCGCATGCTTGTGCATGCGTGGCACCGTCAGGTCGGGCGGTGGTTGGTAGCGGCCTTCGTTGTGCGGCAGCAGGCCGCCCTCGAACGGCAGCCCGCTCGAGCGCATCAGGCGCACCGTCTGCTCGCGCGCATTGGCGCCGCCGGGCAGGTTGGCGCTGCCGGTGCGCGTGCCGTAGAACATCGAGCCGATCGTGCGATCGCGCAGCGCACGGCCGGCGCGCGGGCGCATCGTCTTGAGCATCGGCGGCAGCCAGCCGATGCGCCCGTGCAGCGCCTGCGGGATGCCGCTGCGATCGCTCGGCCAGTGGTTGCGCAGGAACAGCCGCGTGCGCTGCATCAATGCGTCGGGCACGCGGTCGAACCACATCGACGACGCGTCGCACAGCTGGAACAGCACCACCGCGGCGCGCGTGGCCAGCAGCGCATCGAGCTGCGCCGGTTCGATGGGGTGCCGCCGGTCGCCGCGCAGGCCGTGCATCCAGACGTCCGTCCCGACCGGCGCCACGTCGCCCGGGCCGCCGTGGATCACCTCGTGGCGCGCCGCCACCAGTGCCGATCGGATGTCGGTGGCGCGGATGCGCGCGAGCTCGTCCTCCTCGGTGAAGAAAAAGCGCATGGGCAGTCGATCGGGGATGGGGAGGCGGTGCGCCGGCCGTGAATTCTGCCCGCTGCGCCGCGCCGCCGTCGTGGCGCGCCTCCGGCCGCGAGATAGGCCGCCTAGCGGCCCCTTATTGCGTCATCGACGGGCTCAAGCCCGGTCAATCATGGAATCCAAACTCTCGTGGAGGCGTGGCCATGATGCGCTCGCTTTGGATCAGCAAGACCGGAATGGAAGCCCAGCAGACCCAGCTGGACACCATCGCGCACAACCTCGCCAACGTCGGCACCAACGGCTTCAAGCGCAGCCACGCAGTGTTCGAGGACCTGATTTACCAGAACCTGCGACAGGCCGGCGCCAACAGCTCGGAGCAGACGCAGCTGCCCACCGGCTTGCAGGTCGGGCTCGGCGTGCGGCCGGTGTCGCTGTCGCGCAATTTCTCGCAGGGCAACCTGCAGCAGACCGGCAACACGTTCGACCTCGCGATCAAAGGCAACGGCTTCTTCCAGATCCAGATGCCCGACGGCACCGTGGCCTACACGCGCGACGGCGCGTTCCAGGTCAGTGCGCAGGGCCAGCTGGTCACCAACAACGGCTTCACCGTGCAGCCCGGCATCACGATCCCGGCCAACGCACAGAGCGTGACGATCGCCGCCGACGGCACGGTGGCCGTGCTGCTGCCGCAGCAATCGGCGCCGACGTCGGTGGGGCAGCTGCAGTTCGCGACGTTCGTGAATCCGGCTGGCCTCGAAGCGAAGGGCCAGAACCTGTTCACCGAGACCGCGGCCTCGGGCACGCCGACCACCGCGGCGCCCGGCAGCGACGGCTTCGGCACGATCGCGCAAGGCTACGTCGAGACCAGCAACGTCAACGTGGTCGAGGAGCTGGTCGCGATGATCCAGACGCAGCGCGCCTACGAGATCAACTCCAAGGCGATCCAGACCTCCGACCAGATGCTGCAGCGTCTGGGGCAGCTGTGAACCGCTCGCTCGGTCCTTGGCGCGCGCCGGTGGCAGCGCTGTTGCTCGCGCTGCACGGCTGCGCAGTGCTGGAGCAGGCGCAGCGCATCCCGCCGGTGGAGGTGCTCGACGCCAAGGGCGTCGAGCCGGTGGCGATGGTCGAGCCGGTGCGCAGCAACGGCGCGATCTTCCAGGGCGACCGCTATCGTCCGCTGTTCGAAGACCATCGCGCGCGGCTGGTGGGCGACACGATCACGGTGCTGATCACCGAGAAGGTGAGCGCGACGCAGAAGTCCAGCAGCACGGTGGACCGCGAAGGCACCCTCGAGGCGACGATCACCGCGGTGCCGTTCGCCAGCCCGAACTCGTTCAACCGGGCGCGCGCCCAGGCCGAGCACAAGAACGACTTCACCGGCAAGGGCACCACCGAGAACAGCAACGATTTCTCCGGCACGATCACCGCCACCATCGTGCGCGTGCTGCCCAACGGCCACCTCATCGTGGCGGGCGAAAAGCAGATCGGCGTCAATGCCAACGTCGACGTGCTGCGCTTCTCGGGCCAGGTGGATCCGCGCGCGATCGCGCCGGGCAACTCGGTGCCGTCGACCTCGATCGCCAACGTGCGCATCGAGCAGCGCGGACGCGGCCAGCAGGCCGAGGCGCAATCGATGGGCTGGCTGGCGCGCTTCTTCCTCAGCCTGTGGCCGGTGTGACATGACGACCACGCAATACGACACGCTGCTCGAGCTGCCGCCGCCGCAACCGAGCGAGCGGGCACTGCACCGGCTGGTGTGGCTGGTGGTGCTGCTGGTGGCGATGCTGGCGGGTTGGCCCGCGCACGCCGCGCGCATCAAGGAGGTGGCCAGTGTGCAGGGCGTGCGGCCCAACCAGTTGACCGGCTATGGCCTGGTGGTGGGCCTCGACGGCACCGGCGACCAGTCGACGCAGGCGCCGTTCACGACCCAGAGCATCATCGCGATGCTGCAGCAGATGGGCGTCAGCCTGCCGAGCGGCACGCAGATGCAGCTGCGCAACGTGGCCGCGGTGATGGTGATCGCCGAACTTCCCGCCTTCGCACAGCCTGGGCAGCGCATCGACGTCGGCGTGTCGTCGATCGCCAACGCCAAGAGCCTGCGCGGCGGCACGCTGATCGCCACGCCGCTGAAAGGCGCCGACGGACAGATCTACGCGCTGGCCCAGGGCAACCTGGTGGTTGGCGGCGCCGGCGCATCGGCGGGCGGCTCGAAGGTGCAGATCAACCACCTGTCGGCCGGCCGCGTGCCGCAGGGCGCGACGGTGGAGCGCAGCGTGCCGACGCCGCTGCAGCAGGGCGACTGGCTGCAGCTCGACCTGAATGCCGCCGACTTCGCCACCGCACGCGAAGTGGCGCGCACGATCAACGCGGCCAAGGGCAGCGGCATCGCGCATGCGCTGGACGCGCGCGTGGTGCGCGTGCGCATGCCGCCCGAGCCCGACGAGCGCGTCGGTTTCCTGGCCGACATCGAGAACCTCGCGCTGACGCTGGCGCGACCCGCTGCCAAGATCGTGCTCAACGCGCGCACCGGCTCGGTCGTGATGAACGAGGCGGTCACGCTCGGCGCGTGCGCAGTGGCGCACGGCTCGCTGTCGGTGACGATCAGCTCGACACCGGTGATCAGCCAGCCCAACTCGTTCAACCACAGCGGACAGACCGTGGTATCGGAGAAGGCCGACATCATGATCACGCAGCAGAGCGGATCGCTGATGCAGATGAGCGCCGGTGCGCAGTTGAGCGACGTCGTCAAGGCGCTCAATGCGCTCGGCGCCACGCCACAAGACCTGTTGGCGATCCTGCAGGCGATGAAGAGCGCCGGCGCTCTGAATGCCGAAATCGAGGTGATATGAGCCCACCCCCGAAGCGGCATGGCGGCCGCCTCCCCCTCGAGGGGGCGACGCCTGCGACCCGGCGAAGCCGGATGCGCGGCGTCCGCCTGGCTTCGCACGCATCGTGCGTCGATCGAGGCCGCTCATGGCGGTGGAGTGACTGACGTGGTTGCCGCCTTCAATGCACTGGCCGGTGACGCGCGCAGCCTGCAGGCGCTGCGCAGCGACGCGGCGCGCGACCCCAAGCAGGTGGTCAAGGAGGCCGCCAAGCAGTTCGAGGCGCTGTTCATGCAGGAGCTGATGAAGAGCATGCGCGCGGCGCAGGTCGGCAGCGCGCTGTTCGACAACGAAGGCAGCCGCATGGGCACCGAGATGCTCGATGCGCAGATGGCCACGTCGTTCTCCGGCCGTCCGGGCGGGCTGTCGCAGATGATCGCGAAGCAGCTCGAGCGCCAGATGGGCCTGAACCCGGGGCCGATCCCGAAGCCCGACGTGAAGCCGCTGACGCTGCCTTCCGCAGCGGGCGACGGCGCAGCGCGCACGCCGCGCATCCCGGAACGTGCAGCGGCTGCGTTTCTGCAACGCCACGATACGGCGGCGCAGGCAGCGGCACAGGCCAGCGGCATCCCGGCCACCTTTCTGCTCGCGCAGGCCGGACACGAATCGGGATGGGGCCAGCGCGAGCTGCGCCATGCCGACGGTGCGCCGACGCACAACCTGTTCGGCATCAAGGCCGGCCGCAGCTGGAAGGGCGCGGTGGCCGAAGTCACCACCACCGAATACGTCGACGGCGCGCCGCGCCGCGTGGTGCAGCGCTTTCGCGCCTACGCCGGCCACGCCGAATCGTTCGCCGACTACGCGGCGCTGATGAAGAACCAGCCGCGCTACCAGGCGGTGCGCGACGCCGGCACCGACGCGCGCGCCTTCGCCAGCGGCCTGCAGCGCGCCGGTTACGCCACCGACCCCCGCTACGCCGACAAGCTGAGCGGCGCCATCGCCTTCGCGCAGCGGCTGCGCGGCGGCACTGCCTGAAGGGAGACCGCGCATGACCGCCTCGGCCATCATGTCGCTCGGCGTGCGGGCGATGTTCGCCAACTACGCCGGGCTGCAGACCTCGGGTCACAACATCGCCAACGCCGGTGTCGACGGCTACTCGCGCCAGCAGGTGGAGCTGCAGACCGCGATCGGCCAGTTCACCGGCTCGGGCTTCATCGGCAAGGGCGTCGACGTCAAGAGCGTCACGCGCCTGTACGACCAGTTTCTGACGCGCGAGTCAATGACCGCGCGCTCGCAGTCGCAGTTCGACGCCGCTCGGCTCGACCGACTGCAGCAGCTGGAGTCGGTGTTCGCCGGTGGCGATGACGGCATCGGCCAATCGACCGGCGCGTTGCTGAACTCGATGGTCGACCTCGCGAACAAGCCGCAGGACATGGCAGCGCGCAGCGTCGTGCTCGGCCGCGCCGGCGAGCTGGCGTCGCGCTTCTCGTCGGCGGCTGCGCAGCTCGACGCGATCCAGGGCGGCGTCGCGCAGGATTTGCAGGCCTCGGTGACGCACGTCAACGAGATCGCATCCCAGATCGCCTCGGTGAACGATCGCATCGCCGCGTCGCAAGGCGGCGGCCAGCCGCCCAACGACCTGCTCGATCTGCGCGATCGCCTGCTGTCGGACCTGTCGGGGTACTTGCAGGTCACCACCATCGCAGCAGACGACGGCACGCTCGGCGTGTTCGTCGGCGGGGGTCAGCGCCTCGTGCTCGGTGGCCACGCGGCGCAGCTCGCGGCGGGGCCCGACCCATACGACGCCTCGCGCACGGCGATCTCGATTCTCGACACCGCGGGGCCGCGGCCGCTGTCGTCCACACTGTTGGGTGCCGGGTCGATCGGTGGCCTATTGCGCTTCCAGGACGACGACATGGTGCGTGCGCGCACTCTGCTCGGCCAGCTCGGCGCCGCAGTGGCCGGCAGCATCAACGCGCAGCAGGCGCTGGGCCTCGATCTGAGGGTGCCGCCGGGCAGCGGTGCGCCGCTGTTCACGATCGGCGCACCACAGGCCCAGCCGGCGGCCACCAACGCGCGCACCGCAGGTGGCGCGTTTGTCTCCAACGTCACGCTCACGCTGACCGACCCCTCGCAGCTGCAGGCCAGCGAGTACGAGCTGGTGCAAAGCGGTGGCGCGTGGCAGCTGACGCGGCGCTCCGACGGCTTCGCGCAGACCGTGGTCGACGGCTCGGTGGTCGATGGCTTCCAGATCAACCTCGGCACGCCGGCGCCGGCGGCGACCGACCGCTTCCTTCTGCAGCCAGTGACCTACGCCGCCAACCAGATGGCACGCGCGCTCGACGATCCGCGCGGCCTGGCGGCGGCGTCGCCGGTCACGGCCACCGCGACCCCAGCCAATACCGGCACCGCTGCGATCGCCGCGCTCACCGTCGTGAGCCCGAGCGTCGATCCGACGCAGACCGCGACCATCACGTTCACGTCGGGCAGCGGGGCCTACGACTGGGAGTTGCGCGATCGCACGACCAACGCGCTGCTGTCCAGCGGCAGCGGCACCTGGACCGCGGGCCAGCCGATCGCACTCAACGGCTTCGAGCTGCAACTGTCGGGCGTGCCGGCCAACGGCGACGTGTTCACGGTGGCGCAGACCGCGTATCCGTCCACCAGCAACGGCAATGCGCTGTCGATGGTTGCGCTGCGCGACGCGGTGCTGGTGGGCCGCGTCCCCAACGGCAGTGGCGGCGTCGCGGGCGGTCTCGGCTTCACCGAGGCCTGGGCACAGGCGATGGCCGACATCGGCGTGCGCACCCAAGGCGCGCTCACCGCGTCGCAGATTTCCACGCAGGTGGCCGACACCGCGAAGCAGGCACTGAGCAACCGCACCGGCGTCAACCTCGACGAAGAGGCGGCGCGCTTGATGCAGTTCCAGCAGGGCTACCAGGCCGCAGCCAAGGTGCTGCAGGTGGCACAGACCCTGTTCGACACGTTGCTCGACGCCGCGTCGTGACCCATCGATAGCTTTTGCAGCGAGTTCGCATGATCCGCATCTCCACCGCCAATGCCTTCAACATCGGCATCGCCACGCTGCAGAAGCGCCAGGGCGACCTCACCGACGCGCAGCAGCAGCTCACCAGCGGCAAGCGCATCTCGCGCCTGTCGGACGATCCGGTGGCTGCGGCGCGTGCCGAACGCGCGCGCGCCGCGCAGGCGCGCTCCGATGCCGACCAACGCGCGATCGACGCCAGCCGCGCCACCGTGCAGCAGATCGAATCGGCGTTCGGCGACGCCAACGACCTGGTGCAACAGGCCCGCGAGCTGCTGGTGGCCGCCGGCAACACCAGCTACGGGCCGCAGGAGCGCCAGGGCCTGGCGCAGCAACTGGCCGCCATCCGCTCTCAGCTGCTGCAGGTGGCCAACCGCGGTGACGGCGCGGGCGGCTATCTGTTCAGCGGGCAGGGCGTGACGGCACCGCCGTTCGTCGACGCAGCCGGCGGTGTGACCTATGCCGCGACCGCCGGCACCACGCACACCGCGTCGAGCGAACCGCTGCCGCTGGCCGCCGACGGCCGTGCCGCCTTCCTCGAGGCGCGCGGCGGCAACGGCGTGTTCGTCACCGCCGCCGGCAGCGTGGCCGGCAGTGCCTGGATCGATGCGGGCGGCGTGACCAATCCGAGCGCACTGACCGGGCTACCCTACAGCCTGCAGTTCAGCACCGGCGGTGCAGGCAGCACGTTCACGGTGCTGCGCAACGGCGCGGCCACCGCGCTGACCAACGTGCCGTATGTCTCGGGGCAGGCGATCCAGATCGACGGCATGTCGTTCACGATCACCGGCGTGCCGTCCAATGGCGACAACTTCACGATCACGCCCTCGGCGCCCGATCAGTCGCTGTTCGACACGCTCGACAGTGCGGTGGCCGCGCTCAACAACCCGAGCCTTGGCGCCGGTGCGTTGAGCCAGACCGTGGCAGACGGCTTGCGCGACATCGATGCGGCGGCCTTGCAGCTCAGCGGCGCGCGCGCCGACGCAGGTTCGTGGCTGCAACGCCTCGACAACGTGGAATCGCGGGTGGCCGACCAGAAGGTGCTGGCTCAATCGGAGCAATCGAATGCCGAAGACCTTGACATGGTGCACGCCATTTCGGACTTTCAGCTCAAGCAAACGGGCTACGATGCTGCGCTGCGGGCTTATTCGACGATGCAGCGCCTGTCCCTGTTCGATTACCTGCGATAGAACCACAGCGGCGACTGCCCGATGAACGAACAACCCGTCCTGGGCCAGGTGGTGCTCGGCTATTCGCCGATGGTCGACCGCCATCGCGCGATCACCGCGGCGCGGCTCACCGTGTTTCCGAGCCGGCCCGATACGTCGCCCGACGCGGCGGCGCTGCTCGAGGCGGTGGCCGAGGTGTGGCCGGCCGACGGCGGCCGCGTGTCGCTCAACGTGGCCAGCGAAACTGCGCTGCAGGATCTGGTGCGCTTCAAGCCGGCGCCCAACGTGATGATCGAGATCCCGGCCTTCATGGCGTGCGACGTTGCCAACAGCGACTCCCTGCGCGCGATGCACGCGCACGGCAGCACGCTGCTGATCAAGGGCCGACCGCTGTCGCCGCTGCCGCGCGAGGTGCTGCCGTGCTTCGCCTACTCGATCATCGATCTGGCCGACGAGCGGCGCGACGGATCGCCGCCGCCTGGCGGCGTGACGCGCACGATCCCGCACATCCAATCGGGCGTGCGCACGCTCGCCGAGATGGAGCAAGCGTTCCAGCGCGGCGCGATCGCGGTGCTCGGCTGGCCGATCGACGACGTGGCGGCGAACAGCGGCAAGGGCAACGGCAAGAGCGGGCCGCGGCCGGAGCTGCAGTTCATCGTCGAGCTGATCAACCGGGTCGATCGCGAGGAGCCCGCCGACCGGCTGGAAGCGGTGCTGAAGACCGACCCGACGCTGGCGTTTCGATTGATGCGCTACATCAACTCGCCGGCGTTCGGCCTCAGCGTGGAGATCAACTCGTTCCGGCACGCGATCATGGTGCTCGGCTACAACCGGCTCAAGCGCTGGCTGGCGCTGCTGCTGGCCTCGGCGAGCAAGGATCCGAACGTCAAGCCGGTGATGTACGCGGCGGTGCGCCGTGGCCTGTTGATGGAGGAGCTCGGTCGCCAGAGCGCCAGCTCCGACCAGCGCAGCGAAATGTTCATCTGCGGCGTCTTCTCGCTGCTCGACCGCCTGATGGGCCAGCCGCTGGCAGAATTGATGCATTCGATCCCGGTGCCCGATGCGGTGCGCGCAGCACTGGTCGATCAATCGGGTCCGTATCACGCGCAGCTGGAGCTGGTGCGAGCGGTGGAGGCTGAATCCGTGTTCGACATTCGCAGTGCAGCCGACGCCACGATGCTCGGCCTGCCGGAAGTCAACCGTGCGGTGCTGCGCGCGCTGTCGGGCGCGCGCCAGCTCGACTGAGATCGTCCATCGCCGCCACCGATGAGCTTCAGCGCCAACGCCACCGATTCACCCACCGTGCTCGATGCCGCCGCGCTGGCGCGGCTGGCCGAGCTCGACCCACAGGGCAGCGCGGGCCTGGTCAAGCGCGTGCTGACCACCTACGCCAGCGCGCTCGAGCGCTCGCGCCAGGAGCTGCTGCTGTTGCGCCAGCCGCTGCAGCACGAGCCGTTGCGGCACCTGGCGCACACCTTGAAGTCGTCATCGGCCAGTGTCGGCGCACTCGCGCTGTCGGCGCTGTGCGCCCAAGTCGAGCACAACGTGCGTGCACAGCCGGCGGGCGACATCGGCACGCTGCTCGATGCGATGCAGGCCGAGATGCAGCGCGTGGCCAGCGCCGTCCAGACTATGCTGCGCACCTGATCCCGCCGTTATCCGAGCCATGTTGTCCATCGACCCCCTCGGCGCCGACCCGTCATACCGGCCGAAGCTGCTGCTGGTCGACGACGATGAAGTCAGCCTGATGTTGATCGCGGTCGCGCTGCGCGAGCGCGGCTTCGACGTGGTCGAGGCGGGCAGCGGAGACCGCGCGCTGCAGCTGCTGACCGAGCGGCCCACCGACGCGGTGGTGCTCGACGCGATGATGCCGGGCCGCGACGGTTTCGAGACCTGCCGCGCGTTGCGCGCGATGCCGGGCCACGAGCACGTGCCGGTGCTGATGCTCACCGGGCTGGATGACAACGCGTCGATCTCGCGCGCGTTCGAGGCCGGCGCCACCGACTTCTTCGTCAAGTCGCACCAGTGGAGCCTGCTGGCCGGGCGCCTGCACTACCTGCTGCGCGCCTCGCAGACGCGCATGGAGCTCGAGCGCAGCAAGTCCAAGCTGGCGCGCGCGCAAGACCTGGCGCGCATGGGCAGCTTCGACTGGCGCCGTGGCACCGACGATCAGAGCGGCAACTTCATGCTGTCGCCCGAGGGCCTGCGCGTGTTCGGCCTGGCGCCCCAAGGCGCGCTGTCGATGCACCAGCTGCTGCGCATGGTGCCCGAGGGCGAGCGCGACGTGGTCGTGGGGATGCTGCGCGACGTGTTGCGCACCAGCACCGTGCTGGCCACCGACGTGCCGGTGACCGTGGTCGACGGCCGTCAGCGCATCGTGCACGTCGAGGCCGAGCCGGAGTTCAACGAATCGGGCTACTGCATCGGCTACACCGGCATCGTGCAGGACGTGACCGATCGTCGTGCCGCCGAAGACCGCATCCGCCACCTCGCCAATTTCGACGCGCTCACCGGGCTGCCGAACCGGCGCCAGCTGATGTGGCGCGCCGAGCGCTCGCTCGACGCGGCGCGCCGCGGCGGTCACCAGGTGTCGCTGCTGATGATCGACATCGATCGCTTCAAGGTCATCAACGACACGCTTGGCCATGCCGCCGGCGACGACCTGCTGGTCGAGGTGGCGCGCCGCCTGCGCGCCTGCGTGCGCCACAGCGATCAGGTGATGGAGGGCGCGATCGAGTCGCAGGGCGCGCGCTCGCACCGCTCGCTCGAGGCGGTGGGGCGCTTGGGTGGCGACGAGTTCGTGGCGCTGCTGCCCGAGGTGGGTGGTGAAGCCGACGCCGATCGAGTCGCGCAGCGCGTGCTCGACGCGACCCGCGAGCCGATCTTCGTCGCCGGGCAGGAGTGCTTCGTCACCGCCAGCGTCGGCATCGCGCTGTACCCGCGCGACGGTGCGACGGTGGCCGACCTGATGCGCAACTCCGACGTCGCGATGTACTCGGTGAAGACCACCGGGCGCAACTCGAGGGCGTTGTACTCGCCGCACCTGGCCGGGCGCGGGCGCGAGAAGCTCGAGCTCGAGAGCGCGCTGCACAAGGCGATCGAGCGCGACGAGCTGGTGCTGCACTACCAGCCGAAGATCGACGTGCGCGCCGCCCGCATGGTCGGCGTCGAGGCGCTGATGCGCTGGAACCGCGGCGGCATGCTGGTGCCGCCGGGCGACTTCATTCCGCTGGCCGAGGAGACCGGCCTGATCGTGCCGCTGTCGGAATGGGCGGTGCGCGAGGCCGCGCGCCAGGCCAAGGCGTGGCAGCTCAGCTTCGGCTTCTCCGACTCGGTGGCGGTCAACCTGCCTAACCGGCTTTTCGAGCGGTCTGACCTGGTCGAGCACATCCACCAGGCCGCCTCGACCTACGGCGTTCCGCATCGCGCGATCCAACTCGAGATCACGGAAACCGGGCTGATGCGCGACCTGCAGAAGGTGATCCCCGCGCTGCACCGGCTCAACGAGATCGGGGTCGAGATCTCGATCGACGACTTCGGCACCGGGTACTCGTCGCTGGCGTACCTGACGACGCTGCCGATCTCCGAGCTGAAAGTCGACCGCTCGTTCATCCGCGACCTCGGCATCACGCCGCAGAGCTCGGCAGTGGTCACTGCGATCATCGCGCTGGCGCGCTCGCTCGGGCTGCGCGTGGTGGCCGAGGGCGTCGAGAACCTGCGCCAGATGGAGGTGCTGCACCGCCTGGGCTGCGGCGTGATGCAGGGCTACCTGTTCAGCCGCCCGATCCCGCCCGACGACCTCGAGGCGTGGCTGAAGAACACGATCCTGCCGCGGCGTGCACCGTGGATCGGTCAGGCCGGTGCGCTCGATCCCGCCGACGAGACGCGCACGCACACGTTGGGCCGCTGAGTCCGCTCGAACGTTGTCGTGAGCGCGACCGCACCGACCGCCGCCGCCACGCCGGCGCAGATCGCCAAAGGCGCGCTGCGTCGCCTGGCGATGCAGCAGCTCGAGCCGACGCCGGAGCACTTTGCGCGCGCGTATGCGCAGGAGTGCGGCCAGCCGGTGGCCGAAGCGGGCGTGCCTGCGCGCATCAAGCCGCAGCTCGAGCGGCTCGCCGCGCGCTGGCCCGAGGCGCGCGACGAGATCGTCGGCTTGCTGTGCGAGGGCCGCTACGACGATCTGCAGCGCGCCCTCGACCGCGCCGGCGCAGTCAGCCCCGGCCAGGGTGTGCCATGGGCAACGCTGATCGAGCGGCTGGCGCGCGGCCTGGAGCGCGGCGGGCGCCACTGGACGGGCGCGCGCAAGAAGCAGAGTCTGCAGCGCGTGCTCGATGGCAGCCGCTCCGACGCGACGCGTCTGCAGCAACGCCTCGGGCAGCTGCTCAACGCGTGGGAAGACGATCAGCCGGCCGGCGACGTCGAACCGAGCGGACTGGCGCCGCTCGACGAAGCCGGGGGCAACCTGCAACCCGACGGCCCGCCCCAGGAGCCGACGCGTGATGCTGCGCGCACCGAGGGCGCGCGCGCCGACGACGCCGGCTGGCAGTCGGTGTTGCACGAGGTGCGCAACACACTCGGCGCGGCGTTGCCGCGCGAGCGGCCCGACGCGGCGGCGCTGGCCGATGCGCTGGCCGGTGCGGCGCAGCGCCTGGCCAGCGAGGGCGCGCACGCGGCGCTGGTGAGCGAAGTCGCGGCGCTGTGCGAACAGGCGCGCGCGCACCTGTCGCACCGCCATCACTTGCTGGACGAGCTGAGCGCACTGTGCCGCTCGATGACCGACAGCCTGGGCGAGCTGGCCGAGGACGACAGCTGGGCGCGCGGCCAATGCGACGCTCTACGCGAGCGCCTGGGCGAGGGCTTGAGCGTGCGCGGCGTGCACGCCGCCGCCGAGCTGCTGGCCGCCACCCGCGCCAAGCAGCACGAGTTGCGCAGCGAGCGTGCGCGGGCACACGAAGCGCTGAAGGCGATGATCCAGAGCATGCTGGCCGAGATCGGCGAGCTCGGTCAGCACACCGGCCGCTTCACCGACAACGTGCAGCGCTATGCGCAGACGATCGAGCAGGCCGACTCGCTGCAGAGCCTGGCCGGGCTGGTGCAGGAGATGGTCGTCGAGACGCGCGCGGTGCATGCGGTGGTGGACGGCACGCGCGAACGGTTGAGCGCCGAGCACGCGCGCGCCGGCGAGCTGGAACGCCGCGTGCTGGAGCTCGAAGGCGAACTGCGCCGGCTGTCCGACGAGGTGTCCACCGACGCATTGACGCAGGTCGCCAACCGCCGCGGTCTGCTGCAGGCGTTCGAAGCCGAGAGTTCACGTGTGCAGCGCGACGGCGTCGCGCTCGCGGTGGGCCTGCTCGACATCGACAACTTCAAGAAACTCAACGATTCGCTCGGCCACGCCGCCGGCGACGAGGCGCTGAAGGCGCTGGCCGCCAACGTCAAGCAGTCGCTGCGGCCCAGCGACCACGTGGCGCGCTTCGGCGGCGAGGAGTTCGTCGTGCTGCTGGCGGGCACCACGTGCGACGAGGCGCAGGCGCTGCTGTCGCGCCTGCAGCGCCAGTTGAGCGCGAGCCTGTTCATGCACGAAGGCCGCGAGGTGTTCGTCACCTTCTCGGCCGGCGTCACGGCGTTTCGCAGCGGCGAGGCGCTCGACGCCGCGCTCGAGCGCTCCGACCGCGCGCTGTACGAGGCCAAGCGCGCCGGAAAGAACCGCACCTGCGTCGCCTGACGCGGCGGGTGTCCCGCGCCGAGCTGCGTGCCGCGCGATGGCATAGTCGCGCTCCATGCGACTGCCCAACCTGCTGGCCACGCGCC